>Ga0208977_1000051_pt1 | contig 138919 bp, 108 predicted proteins | sample RifOxyA2_FD_184030 | JGI IMG/M metagenome (GOLD analysis project Ga0208977, IMG submission 184030) | Groundwater microbial communities from Rifle, Colorado - Rifle Oxygen_injection A2 (SPAdes) | ecosystem: Environmental > Aquatic > Deep subsurface > Groundwater | place: Rifle, Colorado, United... | reverse complement strand
CCCCTGTCGCTAACCGCTTCTGCAATATTCGCGGCTATTTGCCGCATTGCATAAGCAGCTTTAGGGGATACCCTACAACGCATTCACGCCTAAGTTTACACTCGGGGCATTCTGCGAAAGCGGGTAAAGACTGAAAGTGTGAATAAAGCAATTAATAGTGTTCTTGTTACGCCATAGGCGGATTAACATTGTTTTTACCTCATCGGATAACTGCCAGTTTACCCGTTTTTTTATCTCCGGAATTATTGGTAATTGAGTAAATATATACACCGCTTGCCACTTTTTCATTTTCAATATTTGTTGCATACCATACCATTTGTCCATCAGCATCCGTTTCATCTAATTTTATTACCAATTGACCGGAAATTGAATATATTCCTATTTCTGCTTTTTCAGTTAACCCGTCAAATAATATTCCCTGGCCCCAGGTTCCGGTTTTAGCCTGGCCGTCATTTGGTTTAAAAGGGTTTGGATAAACCCTGACCTTACTTAAATCAATCCCTATATCATAAGCTAAAACATAATAACTTAAATGATTAGTTTCAATAGAAAGCAATTTATTTGCTGTATTTATGCTTTTTGTTGGAATTTTATCCCAAGTTAACGTTACCGGATTATAGGTAAAAGCTTTTATGCTATACGGATTACTGACATCAGAAGCATAAGGCAGACTTATTACCACAGAGGTACTAAACATTACTGTACCCGTAACAGCCCTAAAATCTATTACGCTGCTTTTTTGCCTTATTTCATCACCTGCAGCAGGCGGATTAGTAACTTTACCGATTGCAATAATTGTATTTGTTGAAAAAGCAAAAGCCGGGATACTTATTTGTGCACCTTTGATAGTACTTGCATTATTTGTAACCGTAACTACTTTTCCGGCTACACCAACAGTTTCAACAACTTCCGTTTCTATAATTGAACCATTTTCATTAATCGTTTTTGATATTGCAGTAAAGTCCTTGTTTTCTTCATCGTTTTCAAGATTTAATACTGTGATACTTGAAGGAATAAAATAGTAATTTTCATTTTCCGGACTCAATACATAATTTTCTTTTTCTTTTAAATTCAAAAACTGGTACAACCCACCGTTTGCTGTTATCGTTGATTCCTGAGCACTCCAGTATAAATTCATTGATATACCCGGCAATTCCGCGTTTTGAATATTCCTGATATGGCCTCTGATTGAACAGGTGTAACCCGAAGTAGAATATACACCAAAAAAATTCATATCAGTTTTTTCACTGTTTAAATAAGCTATTTCTATATTTGCAGGACTGAAATTATAATACTTTTTTTCAGGGGTAATGGTATATGCTCCGGTGCTTATACTGACAAATGCATAAGAACCATCAGCGCCGGTAATAACTGTTCCTGTGCTGGAACCGCTAAGGAATACCAAAGCACCGCTTACCGCATTACTGCTTGAATCTCTTACATAACCTCTAACCGAATAGGTGCTGGGAAAGGCAAAGAAACTCGGATAGGCATAACCACCTAATGTGATTGTTGTACTTTCAGGACTAAATATCCACCCATCCTTTTGTGGAGTTACTGTATATATCCCGCTGGGTAAACAAGGGAAGATATAATAACCCCAAATTAAGGAAGTGGCTGTTTTTGCACCGCTTAAGTGCATTGTAACACCGGTAATCATCTCACTACTTGCATATTTTACATATCCGCTGATTGCATATGTATTAGTAGCTACTGAAGTACCAACAAAGTCCTGATTAAATTGATTTGTATTTACATTTTCAAGACTTATTATATAAGGGTCAAAAGTATAACTGCTATATAGAGAAGAAACCATAAGAACATAATTACCGGGATTATAATTATTAAACTTATAATTACCGCTGCTATCTACAGATGTATAAGAAATCCAATCACCGCCAATAAAAACCACTCCTCCAATCCACGAACCTAAAACATCTTTCACACAACCCCTGATTGATATTTTACCCGGAAGAAATTCTGTTGCAGTGAAATCCTGATTGGTTTGTGTTGAAGAAAGGTTTGTGTATGTCCTGCTGGATGGGATAAATCCATAATTGTGTAAATAAGGGGTTACTACATAATTGCTGCCAGTAGAAACATAAAATGAATAAAAACCATTTGCAGATGAAACAGTTAAACCAAAACCCGGGCTGATATTCATTGCAACACTTGCCAACGGCGCACTTGATTCATCCCTAACGTACCCGCTGATAGTAACCTTGGCGTTTAAGTTACTTAGGCAAGTCATGAAAACAAAAAATAGTACAAAATACCGTAAAATACTATTTTTTTTAGACAGAATATTTAATATCATTTTTCCTTTTATCCCAAACATTGTTTCCTGCAGAATACTGTTTTTACCTTATCAGTGCCAGTTTGCGGACAATTTTGATATGGTTTTTACCACTCTTTTGAGCGTCAACATAGTAAATGTATACTCCGCTGGCTATACCAGCCGTATTCCACTGATATTCATAAGCGTATTTATTGTCAACTATTTTCAAAGTATCATCTATATCAACTTCATATATCAATTCGGCAGCTAAATTATATATTTTAAGGTTTACACTGTCTGCCATACCAACCTCAACGTGTATTGTTGGTTTTATTCCGCCTTTTGATGGGTTAGGATACGCATATACATCACCAAGTTTGAAGGTCGGGTCGGCCAATTGTTGCCTGACAACTTTCATCATACCTAAGGTGCTCTCTTCATCAGCACCCATATCCCATACATCGTCAACAGGGCGCTCATTCCCGTCTATGTCATAATTGAATGCTAAAAATAAATCGGTTAATAAATCTACACCTGCATTTCTTGCTCCGGTATCTCTATCTGCAAGATGGAAATCATCTCCGCTCTTATTAACAAAAGATACCGTAGTTTCATTCTTTGAATTTGTGCCAGGGGCATCTCCGGCTAAATCTGATAAATTATAATCAGAACTTGCATCAAAATTATTCTTAAACCCATCGCTGCAATCCTGCACTATTGTGTTTTTCACTATTACCGCTTCTGCATTACCGCCGTATATACCAGTTTTACAGTTCTGAATTGTGTTGTTATATACATACCATTTGCTGTTTTGCTTGCCGGCCCAAACACCAATGCATGCTGTGTTGGTGCTGGCAGCATTAAAATCATATACTACATTGTTCCATAGCTTGACCATACTGTTTAAACTTGCACTTCCGGAATAGGATATCCCGTATCTGGTTAAACCGCCCGCAAAATTGCCTTTTCCTTTTATTATACAGTTAGCTATTCTTCTGTCCCAGGGGGCATATTCAGAACTTCCGCTTAATTCTATACCCCGGGCATGGTCGCTGGCCTCATTTAAAACTTCTATCTGCAATCCGTCTAACCGTACATCTGAGGCAGCTATTGAAAATCCATATCCTTCATCGTCTGCTGTTATTTTAAATTTTGTATCATCCAAGGTACCGGTATGCCTTTCTGAAACAGGCGTTCTGATTTCTATATAATTATCGGGGCTGGTAGTCCAATGGCCTGTATGCGCTGCTAAATACACACTGCCGGGGTGTTCCATTGCATAGCATTCAGCCACTGCTATGGCGCCGGTTCCATTACTACTTGTTGTAAAATAGTTGAATTCATTTACACGGATTTGTTCGTCAGCCACAAATGTACCGCTTGTTATATTTATAAATATCTGTGTGCCCTCTACTGTTGCATGCCAGACTTTGCCATACGCTCCTGATATAGAACCTGTTACCATTGTTCCATCATTTATTGTACCGGTTTTAGTGCCGTTAAAAACTACGTTTGTTGGTACTGTCAAATCACAATCTATAGCTTCCGTCCATTGGTTTAGTGTTGCATAATCCCCGCCGGTTGATTTAATGGTACAGATAAATTCTACCGGCAATGGTGTAAAATATTCATCAGCGCCTATATCCCAGTTACCTTCCCTTGATTCACCATCAATATCAGCAGCAAAATATAGATTGAGATTGGTTGATAAATCAACACCGGAATCTTTTGCGCCTGCATCTGCTTTCAATAAATGAAAATCATCTCCGCTCTTATTAACAAAAGATACAGTAGTTTCATTCTTTGAATTTGTTCCGGGCGCATCATTTGCTAAATCTGATAAATTATAATCAGAACTTGTATCAAAATTGCCTTCAAAACCGTTATTGCAATCCTGAACCAGGGTATTCATCACTATTACTGCTTCTGCATTGTTACTGCATATACCGGTTTTACAGTTCTGGATTGTGTTGTTGTATAAATACCATCTGCTGTTTTGTCTGCCTGCATAGATTCCTCTGCAAATAACATCACCTGTCGTGTTGAAATCATAAATAACATCATTCCATAATTTTACCGCACTGCTTGAACATGCGCTTCCGGAATAGGATATCCCGTATCTGGTTAAACCGCCCGTAAAACTGTCTTTTCCTTTTATTATACAGTTGGATATTCTTCTGTCCCAGGGGCCATATTCAGAGCTTCCGCTTAATTCTATGCCTCTGGCATGGTCACTGGCCTCATTTAAAACTTCTATCTGCAAACCGTCTAACCTTACGTGCGATGCTGCAACTGAAAACCCATAAGATTCATCATCTACCGTCATTCTGAATTTTGTGTCATCCCATTTACCGTTATGCCTTTCAGAAACAGGGGTTCTTATTTCTATGTAATTATTGGGGCCTGTGGTCCAATGGCCTGTATGCGCTGCTAAATACACACTGCCGGGGTGTTCCATTGCATAGCATTCAGCTACGGCTATAACTAAATTACCGTTGTCACTCGTGGTAAAATAGTTGGATTCATTTACACGGATTTGTTCACCTGATGCAAACATCCCATTGGTTACATTCACAAATATTTGTGTACCATCTACTGTTGCATGCCATACCTTAGCTTGGGCGCCTGAAACTGAACCCGTAACTAGCGCGCCATCATTCATTGTACCGGTTTTAACCCCGTTAAATACCACGTTGGTAGATACTGTTAGATCGCAATCTATGGCTTCCGACCACTGGCTTAGTGTTGTATAATCACCGCCAGTCGGTTTTATAGTACACACAAATTCTTCATATTTCATTAAGGATATCTTTGAAACTACTGGGAAATATTTATACCCGGTTACGGTGTCTGTTATTGAACCGAACAAATCAAATTGTATGGTAAGCAAATAACTATTACCGGAATTTACGGTAAATGAATAATTCTCTTCAAAGATAACATCTGATAATTCAAAAACAAATTGCTGGTTGTTATTTTTAGGTTTTCCAACAGCTTCACTTATTGTATATCTTACTTTTGTGTAGTTGCCCGAAGGGATATTATTATCGCCGATAACCTGGGTTAATCCTAAATCAGCCAGGGATGATAAATTTACTGTTTTTTGATCGCTCATTATTGAGATCCATTCACTGTTATCAGAACTATAAACTGAAATATCAGTGAATGTGACGTCAATATTTGAAAATGGCGCCCGTAGAGTTTGGCTCAAAGAAGCAGCTGCAGATAAATTATTTATGCAACTAACTGCACTTAATACAAATGCAATAAAAACAAACGTAATTAACCTAAATGTTGTTCTTTTTTTATCCATTTAAACTACCTCTTATAGCTACTCAAAACCTGCGTAACTACTGTTAAATATAATTTGATTTTGGAATATGCCTGATCAATACACAGAAATATTTTTCTTTTGACCTTTCAATACATATGACGGTCAACAAGTAGCCTTTATTTACATATTCCCTGCATGTTTCTTCTAAATTCTCAAAATCATTTATTTTTTTACCGAATATATTTTCAAGTCTTCTTAATCCGAATATACTGTCAAGCCATTCTTGATTCTCAACTTTAGCTACACCAAAAATCAAATCATTATCTTTGAAACCAGCAGCTTTATATTTTTCATATTGATACACATCATAAAAAGGCGTGGTTTTTTGAACCTCGTTAAATTTGTCTACTTTTGCGACTTCAATACCACTGTCAGTATTAGTTTCTAGTAGTACACCCCATACTTCAAATAATGTTTTTATAGGCAAAACAGGATCTTCAAATCGTTTCTTTACAGGAATCAGCACTTCCACTTCTTTATTTTTTCTTTTAATCAAAAGCTTTGCCTTAGCGCCTATTTTTAATTCACTTATTCCTGCCTGAAGCTTAATTGTATTTGTATATTCTTTACCGTTTATTTTTCTTATAATATCGCCTTTTTTCAGCCCTGTTTTTTCTGTAATTATTTCCTGAATTCTAAATACACCGTCTTCATCCTCATCTTTTTTGTACTCAACCCAAACCCCAAACCATGGGTATTCCAAATTATTTATAATTCTGTCTTTTTCTCTTTTTAGTAAATTTGCAGCTATTGCAAAACTCAGGCCTTCTCCTTGGTTTATACCTGACGTAACCATCCCAATCACTTCACAATCTTCATTTACCATAGGACCCCCGCTATTTCCGGGATTTATTGCGGCGTCAATTTGAATAAAATCTTCAATTTGATTATCTGTTCCAAGAATAACAAACCTTCTGTGAATTTCACTGACAATCCCTGATGTAAATGTTTTTTCAAGATTCATAGGATTTCCCATTGCGAAAACCTTTTCACCTTTTTTTATACTGTCAGAATTTTCAATAAATTTCACAGGATCCAAATTATCTTCTTCAATCTTTATAATAGCCATGTCAATATATTCATCTTGAGCCTTTATTTTTGCTTTATATTCCTTGTTATTTTGCAGTGTAACTTTTATTTCATCTATTTTTATAGTTTTTTTTGACATAATTTCTTCCAATGGGAATTCTACAAGATGTTTATTAGTCATTATCAAACCGTCAGAAGATATTATCATACCGGAACCGGCAACAATTTTACCATCTTCTCTAAGCACTTCTATTTTGGCTACGGATTTTTCAAGCTTTTTCCCTATTTCTTGAACACTTAAACTATTTTCCTGAACTTTTATTTCATCACAGTAGAAACAGTTAACAATAAATATACCCACAAAAACTATTATTCTCACTAACATACAATCCTCCATAAATTATTGAATTAAAGCGCATCATAAACAAAATATGTAGTTTCTTCCGGTTGCGAAGCATTCGCCAACCACTTTTGAACTGCAACCCTCTTTCCATTGGGCGCATAAAGGTATTTCTCATAGCTGTTGTCAGGGAAAATAACTTTTGTCATGCGGTTCTCAAAATCATATTCGTAATTTAAATATTTAGTCACTATTGACTGCCCACTGCCCATTTCCTTGCGTAACTGGTTCCCACTTCCATCATACAGGTAATCCGTAGTTATATTTTCAGGGTTTACCGCGCCAATACCGCTTCTTAAACTCACCGTTCCTGTTGAACCGGAAACATTAAAACCCGGATCAGAAATTTTATTACCACCCTGCGCCATAGACTGGGTAACCACATTCTGGATTAACTCATTTGCATTATTATACTGATAGTTTATGCTTCCATAAGTATCAACCATAGTAAGCCGGTTACCCACGTTATCATAAGTGTAGCTTTGTGTTGTATTATCAGGGAATGTCACCCCTGTAAGCTGATAGAGCTTATCATAAGTATACCCTGTTTCCCCGTAACTATCAACCACATTAGTTCTGTTCCCTACAGAGTCATACTCCGTTTTTCTCTTTTTTTTACTTTTAGACAAAATCCTACAATTCTGCGCAAACGCTTGCGCAACGGCATAAATAAAAAACGACACCCTTCTTTTGTCGTTTAATGGTAATATGTTAAATAACTAATTGCTTCATCAGTTTAAAAATCATTTTAATACTTTTTCGAATATTTTCGCGGGTCATAAATTTTGTTATAAAATATCTTGTCTGCTGATTTTATAATACATATCCTACACTTTGTCAACTATTTATGATTATTTTTTTATGAATATAATTATTCACTTTATTCAACTCGTCCGATTCCAGCATTCGCTCCGGCGTATACTATAGTCCGATTTCATTGGGTTATTTTTTAATCCTTAATTTACCAGGTGTTTGATTAAAATGTTTTATAAATAGCCTATGGAAGGTGTCTTTGCTTTTAAAACCAATTCTTTTTGATATCTGCTCTATGCTTTGATTGGTTGATTTTAGCAAATGCTTTCCTATTAACATGCGGTAAGTGTTAATGTACTCCTGTATTGTTTTCCCTGTTTGCAATATAAATATGCTTTTTATTTCAGCTTCTTTCATTTGAAAATGGACTGCTATGTCCCTGCAGGTTATTTTCTGTGTAAACCTTTCCTTTATGTACCCTATAATGTCATTTAATACTTTTCTTTCTCTTTCGCTTAAAGTAACGGCACTGGGATTTATTTTCTTTAATTCCACTTGATGCTCACCTAATATCTCGTTAACTAATTTTACTAATTCATCTACATCAAACAACTTACTTAAATAATAAACATTCTTTAATTTGCTTATATCACTGACAATCTTTTCAGTACCGTATGCCGTCATAAAAACAACAGGGAGATTTTGTTGTTTTTGTTTTAATTCCTTTAAATAGTCCAGTCCGTTTTTACCAGGCAATGAATAATCAAGCATCAATAAATCAATTACATTGTTTTTTAACTCTCTGTTTGCATTAACTGTATTTGATACCATAATTACATTGTAAGTATCTTCAAATACAGTTTTTATTGCTAACTGAATACTTGCTTCATCATCTACTACTAAAATAGTTTTATTCATAATGAATTTATCAACTATTTTTTTAAAAAACGTTAACTATTTCTACAGTTCTTTTACTACAATTGCTGAATCGCCGGTTACGGGGCATTTGGTTTCACAAATACCGCAGCCTACGCATAATGTTTTGTCTACATACGGTTTTTTTATGTTATCTATATCAATTTCCAGTTTTATGGCTTTATCCGGAATAGGGCAATGTTCTTCACAGACAAAACAATTTGTCTTTTCTGCCCACGGTAAACATACCCTTTTATTTATTTCTGCTAACCCTATTTTACATTTCTTTCTTTCATCTATCGGATAATTTGGTATAGCACCGGTAGGGCATACCTGCCCGCAAAGGTTGCAGTTATATTCACACCAGCCAAGGCGCATTTTAAATACCGGAGAATATATGCCCTCAGCACCTGTTTCAAATATTGCCGGGTATAGTGCTTTGTTCGGGCATACTTTCCAGCATTCTCCGCATCTTATGCATTTTCTTAGAAAGTCTTTCTTGTCAGCGCCCGGCGGCCTTAATGCCGGAATAAAAGGATTTCTATTTTTTATGCTTTTTATTACAGGTAAAACAAATACAGCCCCTGCCAGGCTCAAAAGCACAGACCTTTTTGATAATGATAAATTCTCATAATGAAGTTTTTTTTCTTTTACTTTCAGCTTTGCAGTCAATGAGTATATGGCGCCCAGCGGGCATATGCCGTTGCACCAGGCACGTTTGCCAAACAGATTTAATAGCATCAACAATACAAAAAATATTATTGCTGTTGCCCTATATATTTCAGAGTATTGGTTTTTTTCAACAAAAAATACTGATAAGGTTCTAATTAATATGGAATTTGGGTCAAACAGCCATGTAAACTGCAGGGTAAGCAATGATGAGGCGGTAACAAATATTAAAACATAATATTTCAAGTTAGGCGGAATAAGCCTTTTTTTTCTTAATGACGTGTAATCAAACAGAGTTCCCAGCGGACAGACCCACCAGCAGTAAAACCTGCCAAGAAAAAGTGATAGAATGATAATAATAAGCGACAGCAGGCAAATATGTGCAATTGTACGGGATGCAATAGAGGCGTTTAAAAATACCAGCGGGTCAAATCTGAAGAAAAGGTTTACCGGATATTTCAAAAGATCTTCACCATTATATCCTGTTTGAATAAACAAGAATATAAAAAGGAAAAGAAAAATAAACTGGCTTAGTAATTTAAATATTTGTTTCCTGAACATTAAGTTTCTTAAGGTTTATTTCCCCCAATTTTTGTTCAAAAGCATAGCGTATATAAGTTACATCATCCGGTGTTTTGTTAAATAATCTGGTAGTATAAGCATCACAGGCAACAGGGTCTACTGAAGCAATTATAGTGTTTTTTTCCTGTACATCCGCCAGATTTCCGCCTGTAGGACCGTGTCTAAGCAGTATTCTTGTAGCATCCATAACTATAAGTTTAGGTACTACTACTTTAGCTATATCCGCTATCCACTGGTCAATATCTGCCGCATGAAATTTGCCCCTGTTACCGCCGACTACACCCATCAAGTTTTTCATAGAAAGCGTAAGTTCTGTTGAACCGTGCTGTTTTGCAATAGGTACGTTTATAAAACAATCACAGGCAAGTACATCTTTATGAATAGGCCAGTCTTCAAGGTCCATACCGTTTATTTTTGTGTTTATATAATCAGATTCATTTTCAGCATATTGCACTATGGCGCCTGCATCTTTTGCTGCTTTTTCAATACCTGAATTTGCATAACATCTTTTAGCATTGTGGCAGGTTCTGTCAAACACTTTTACTTCTTTTGCGCCTGCTTCTAAAGCCATTTTTACAAGAGTGGCTACTACGATAGGATTTGTAGTTGCTGCCTGCTCCGGATTTCTGTCCCAGCCGATATTTGGTTTCACTACTACTTTGTCGCCATTTTTTACAAATTTATCCATTCCGCCAAGCATTTCTACCGCAGCCCGGGTATTTTTTTCCGGGTCTTTTGAATGGATGACGGCAATATCAGGTATTTTTTTTATTGTTTTTGCTTTTACTGGTTTTTTGTTTTGGGAAAACAAACTGGTTTTTAAGAATGCTGTTAATAAGGAACCCGACGCAAGTGCCAGGCCAAGCTTTACGCCTTTTGATAAAAATTCTCTTCTTGTAATTTTTGACATTTTTCCCCCTATAATAAAACTCTTAAATGCTAAACTAAAATAATCAGTGATTAGGTGGATAAGTGGTTAGGTGTTTTGCTAAATCTTTAACTAATCACATAAAGACTTAATCACTTTTTTAGTTTAAATTTCAACCTTTAGCGTTTATAGTTTAGAATTATACTACCGCCACGGATAAAATTCTTTTTCATGTTCCGGATTATAAACCTGTTTTTCAGGCTTTGGCGCGCTTATCTTCATGCCGATATTAAAAAAGTATTCTTCTACTTCTCCAATTTTGTTATAAGTAGCGCTGGTTTCCCAGCAATGTAAATCTCTGTATACTTTTACGCTTTGTTCCATTATTTTGGTTTCCCGGCCAAACATTCCCATAACGCTTAAAATTAACTGCCACTTGTTTGTAGGCCAAAAACTGACCGAACTTCTTAACTGGACGCCTGTAGTGCTTGTTTCAATGTAATAATACCCAAAACTTAGATTTGTTTTGCCGTTTGGCGTAAACTTAAGTTCAGTCTGAAAAGAAACTGTTGTTGAATATTCTATATTGTACTGATGGTTAACATACACATTAAGGTACCTGTTTATAGGAGTTCCCACTTCTGAAACCAGGGCTGAAACCCGTGATATATTATTCCTGAAAGTGTAGTTTCTGTATTCTCTTAAATCATAGTTTGTGCTCATGCGGAAATACTGATTGCTTTTTTGTGAAATATAGAATATGCCCCGCAGGCTGTTATTTTCTATTCCATAATCAATAGCAGGCTCATCAATATCTGAACTGTTTATTTTTGTTCTGTTTTTATAATAATGTATCAAATCTATGTGCGTAAACCAGTTTATACGCTGGCGTACTGATAATTCAGTGTACTTATTAGTCCAAAAATCATTCTGGCCGTTTAATTCATACCAGTTTTCAATAATACCCGCTTTGGGTGTTATTGTAGTTCTGATAGATACTGGAAACTGCCTCATAATAAACAGGTCACTTGAAGAATTCCAGGTAGTAGTAGCTAAAACACGGGTATAGGTCCTGTAAAGGGTAGTGTTAAACCCATAATAAAAAGGCAGATACTTCGGCCTTATAGTAAATATTGTAAAGTTAACTCTGGGTAAGGTGTAATTATCTGTAACAAAACCGTTGCTTGCCAGGTCAAAAACATCTGTTTTGTCAAAAGATATCTGAAGATTTGTTTTACTTGTTTGTTTGGTAAATGAAATATCTGATTTTGACTGCCTGTTTAACCTGTTCCAACTTTCTGTAAAGTAATATCTGTTAAAATCCTCATCGCTTAAGTAGTTCATATTGCCCTGCAAAGACCAGGTTTTAGACAGTTTCTGCCAGTGCGATGCCTTGGCAGTATATCTTTCTTTCTGTGCCTTTTCTTCTTTTATATGATAAAGGTAAATTGTGCCTTTATGTTTTGACGGCACATTGTAATTAAATTCAACGCCTTTACCTATGCCCTGTTCCCAAAGCACGTCCAGGTATAATTTTGTGTAGGTATACTTTGATGTTGCTCTGCCGAATACTGTTTTAATTTGTATGCCGTCCCGTGTGTTATAACCGGGGTATATTTCCATTGAATTCCCTGTATTCTTCAATGCATAATAAAATGAAGGATAATAAAAAACAGGTATATCATGTATCTTCAAAACTGCTTTTTTGCCTTTAATGTATTCTCCGGGTTTTATTTCAGCATTTTTTACAGAAACGTAATAATGAGGATTTTGTAATATACAGGTTGTCAGCCTTGATTTTTCCAGGTTAAGCATTTCTTTGGTTCTGTAGGTTTTTTCACTATTAAATCCCCATGGATAAAAATACCCGTAAGCATTTTCAACATAACCGGTGCTGGAATTAAAATCATATACGCTTCTATCACCCATTAACAGAGAATCCTTATCCTGTAAAGTTACCGACCCCTGGGCTATTGCGTACCCCTTTTTCAGGTCAATATTTATTTTCTGGCCTTTCATTTTAAAATTTCCGGAAGTTATTTCTACATCAACTTCTGCAAATATTTTATTGTTGTCTTCTTCATAGGTAAGTTTCTGGGCTTTTATTTCTATGGGTTCTGCCGCATAAAGGGCAGCCAGCAGGCTGGCTGCTGGTATAAAGAAGCTGATTTTTGCAATAATTATTTTTAGCTTATTTGACATCAGTTTTTCCCAAATATTCCAGTACTTCTGCGCAGAAGTACAAGGAGCCCGTAAAAATTACAATTTTGTGATTTTCTACTGCCTCAAAAACCTTTTTTAAGCCCTCTACCGTAGAAACCTTAATCTCCGGCGCATTTTTTTTCAATATATTATACAAAATATTTGTATCTACAGCCCTTTTATTTGAAGTTTTATAAAGGATTATACGTTTTGTAATTATTGAAAGCAATGCCATCATATCAAAATACTTCTTTTCTTTCATCACCGCTGTTACTACTGCAGGCTTTTGGTAAAGATATGGAGAGGTTTTTAGTGCAAGGATTAGCGCTCTAAGCCCATTAGGGTTATGTGCGCCGTCAATTATAATAGTTTGGTTTTTACCTGAAGTGCTTTTGCGTTTAATTACCTGCAGCCTTGCGGGCCAGAAAACTTTACTGAATGCTTTTCTGATATACGCCTCGTTTACTCTTTTAAACTGATTCTTCAATACATCTAATGTTTTTAACGCTAATCCGGCATTTATCAGTTGATGCGCACCCATAATAGATATTTCAATGTTTTTAATAAGTGTTTTATTCTTTATATCAATATAATTAAATTGCTGAGTGTTTTTTTCCCAGTCTTCTTTTAATAAAAGACATCCGAATTCATGGCCCGAAACATATATTTTTGCTTTTTGTTTTCCAGCTTCCTGTTTAAGAACGTTTTGTACTTCCTGTATTTGCATTGACGATACAACGCAAATAGAAGGTTTTATTATTCCCGCCTTTTCCTTTGCAATTGCTTTTATATTGTTGCCCAATAATTCCATATGGTCATAATCTATGGTAGTTATTACGCTGACAAGAGGTTTTTCAACTGTGTTTGTGGCATCAAATCTCCCGCCAAGGCCGACTTCAATAACGGCTATATCGACTTTCTGTAATTCAAAGTATTTGAAAGCAATAAGGGTAATAAGTTCAAAATAGGTCAGAGGGCAGACATTGATATTTTTGTAAGCCGGGTTTTCTTTAAGAAAAGATTTAATTACTGTACAGGTTTCAGCATCTTTTATGAAATTATTGTTTACTCTGATGCGTTCATTGTATTTAAGCAGGTGAGGTGACGTGTAAAGTGCGGTTTTGTAGCCGGATTGCTTTAAAACTTCAAAAAGCAGACGGGCAGTGGAGCCTTTGCCGTTTGTTCCCGCAATGTGTATTACCGGGTATTGGTTCTGGGGATTACCGAAGTTTTTTAAAGCCGCGGCAATATTTGTGAGGCTGGGGTTTAGGCTTGAGTACTCTTTTGAGGCTAATTTATTAAGCCACTTTATATAATTCATTTATTGGCAGCTTTTGTATAATCAAGAAACGTAAGCAGTTTGTTTAGTGTACTTTTCATTTCTTTGCGCGTCACAATAATATCTATCATTCCGTGGTTCTGTACGAATTCAGAAAGCTGGAAACCTGCCGGCAGTTTTTCCCTGATAGTCTGCTCAATAACTCTGGGACCCGCAAACCCGATAAGGGCTTTGGGCTCTGCCATATTTATATCTCCCAGCATAGCAAAAGACGCTGTTACGCCGCCAGTTGTAGGGTCTACCATTATGGAAATAAACGGCAATCCTGCTTTTGAGAGTTCTGCAAGAGCCGCTGATGTTTTGGCCATCTGCATAAGAGAGAATATGCCTTCCTGCATTCTGGCTCCGCCGCTGGCTGAAACAATAATTACCGGGCATTCTTTCTTTATGGCTTTTTCTACCGCGCGGGTTATTTTTTCCCCGCATACAGAACCCATACTGCCGCCCATAAAATCAAAATCCAGCACGCAGATAACTATTTTATGTTCTCCCAGCATTGCTTCACCGGAAACCAGGCATTCGTTCATACTCATTTTTTTTCTGGCGCCCTCATATCTTTTGGTGTAATCAGGGAAATTAAGCCTGTTTACGGACTTCATTTCTACATCGTATTCTTTGAAACTTTCCGGCTCTGTCAGCAGGCTTATTCTTTCTCTGGCTGTCATTCTGAAGTAATAGCCGCACTTAGGGCAGATTTTTGCATTGGCAATGAGTTCTTTGGTGTAAATTATATGTTCACAAGGCTTGCATTTTACCCATAAACCATGCGGAGCTGCTGCCGGTTTTTCTGCCGGCTTTACAGCCGGCGCACTTTCCGGAGTTGTTTCCTTTACTTTTTTTAATGAGCTGTCTTTTTTAGGCATATTTCCTCCGTAAATTATCTATCCAGTTCCCTGCGGAATGGCTTTATAAATTTATCAATATTTGATTTCAAAGTATTTTTGTTTGAATTTTCTATTGCTTTTATCAGCGCTGAGCCTATAATAATACCGTCAATAGATTTTTTAATTGATTTTATCTGCTGGGGGTTTGAAATACCGAAACCAAGCATAAGCGGTTTTTTTGTCTGTTTTTTCAGGCCCTTAACAAAGTTTTCTATGGAGCCGTCAAATTTGCTTCTGGGCCCGGTAACCCCTGTAAGAGAAACAATGTATACAAACCCGGTACTGCGGTTTATGATAAGTTTCTGCCTGTTTTTTACAGTAGTAGGCGCTAAAAGATAAATGACGGATATATTATACTTTCTGGCAGTTTTTTCAAATATTCCGGCAGATTCCGGTGTAGCGTCCGGCACTATAAGCCCTGAAACACCCGCCGTTTGTGCCGCTTTGAAAAACCTTTCTATGCCGTATTTAAAAACAGGGTTAAGATAGGTCATGATGATTACAGGCATAGCAGTTTTTTTAGTTACTTTTGAAACCAGCGTAAATATTTTGTCTGTATTCACACCTTTTAAAAGAGCTTTATGCGATGAAGCCTGGATAACAGGGCCGTCTGCAATAGGGTCGCTGAAAGGAAGGCCTATTTCTACAATGTCTGTGCCTGACTCATAGAGGTATTCAATTATTTTTTCTGAGGTATTTAAATCCGGGTGCCCTGCTGTAATATAGCAGATAAGCGCTTTGCGGTTTGCTTTTTTTAAGGAATCTAATTTTATTTCTAAATTGTTTTTCATCATAGATGGTGGTTAGTGGTTATGTTGTTAGGTGGTTAGTAAAGACTTTACCAATCACTTAATCACTTATCCACTGCCTTCATGTTGTTTAAGCGTTTAGAGTTGATTATTCACTATATCCAGGTCTTTATCTCCCCTGCCTGATAAACATACCACTATCACGTCATTTTTCTTAAATGCACGGGCATTTTTTATCAGATACGCAATTGCATGCGCAGGTTCAAGGGCAGGGATAATACCTTCAATTTCTGAAAGCAGGTGAAACGCATTTAAAGCTTCTTTATCATTTACAGCCTTATATTCGGCTCTTTTAGAATCATTATAAAATGAATGTTCCGGCCCTACTCCCGGATAATCCAGCCCTGCTGAAATAGAATGAGTCGGCAGAACCTGGCCGTATTTATCCTGCAGCAAATAGGTTTTTGTACCGTGTAATATGCCAACCGAGCCCCCGGTTATGGAAGCAGAATGTTTGTTTGTATTTACACCCAGTCCGCCGGCTTCAACACCTACCATTTTTACTTTTTTATCATTATAAAACGGGGCAAACAAACCCATAGAGTTTGAGCCTCCGCCAACACACGCAACAAGATAATCAGGCAGTTTTCCTTCCGCTTGCATTATTTGTTTTTTTGCTTCTTTGCCTATTATGCTTTGAAAAGTTCTTACCATCAGCGGGTATGGATGCGGGCCGATTACAGAACCGATAACGTAAAATGTATTTTCTACGTTGGTTACCCAGTCTCTCATGGCCTCATTTATAGCATCTTTTAGTGTTTTTGTGCCGGATTTTACAGGCACTACAGTTGCACCAAGCAGTTTCATTCTCTCTACATTCATAGCCTGGCGGGCCACATCTTCCTCGCCCATATACACTTCGCACTTCATAGAAAACAAGGCCGCGGCTGTAGCGGTGGCTACCCCGTGCTGGCCGGCGCCTGTTTCAGCAATTATTCTTGTTTTGCCTATTTCTTTTGCCAGCAAAACCTGGCCTATGGTATTGTTTATTTTATGCGAGCCGGTATGGCACACATCTTCTCTTTTAAGGTATATTTTGGGGCCTTTCAAATGTTTGGTAAGGTTTTCTGCGTAGTATAACGGGGTAGTCCTGCCAATGAAATGTTTGTGATAGTAGGCTAACTTGCTGTTAAAAGCTTTGTTTTTTAACTCTCTGGTATATACTGCGGTCAGCTCATCAAGAGCCTTAACCAGCGTTTCCGGAACAAACCTTCCGCCAAACTGCCCGAAATAACCGTTTTTTGTAGGATTCATAATAGCCTTTTATATTCAGTAAAACTAAATATTTTTTCGTCTGATTATGATACAAAATAATGATGTTTTTGTAAAGATTTTATTAATTAGTAGCCTTTGGAGGAGGTGATAAACTTTTTCAGCTTATCATAGTCTTTTCTGCGGGGCAAACGCTCTACGCCGGTAGCTACATCTACTGCAAAAGGAAGCACTTTTTCTATGGCTTCTTCTACATTGTCCGGTGTTAAACCGCCTGCTAAAAATATTGGTTTGTTAAACTTTTTTGCTTCTATTGCCAAATCCCAGCCGGAGAGTTCCGGTTTTTCCGGGGTTGTCTGCTCATTTTGCGCCGGTTGTTCATCAGGATTTGCGGCAGGAATCAGCTGGTCCTGCATAGATACACCCGTGCCTCCTGCTTCCCCTTCTACATAAGAGTCAATCAGGAAATAATCTGCCGAATCAATGTATTTTTCCATTTGTGCCAGTGTTTCTGCGCCTTTCATATTAAACGCTTTTATTATTTTTACGTTCTGAGGTTTAAGCTGTGCAGAAAGTTCTGTGCAGTATTCCGGGGTTTCATTGCCATGGAGCTGTACTGCGTTAAGTTTGCATTTCTGTACAATCTGCATAATAGTGTTCATTTCATCATCTACAAAAATGCCTACCGGAGAAAATACCGGCGGAAGTTTTGTAATAATTTCTAAAGCGTTATCAAGTGAAAGTTTTCTTTTGCTTTTTTTATAGAAGTTAAAACCTAAAAAATCCGCACCCAGCATAACAGCATCTGAGGCGTCCTGAAAATTTGTAATACCGCATATTTTTACTTTTGCCATAGTTTCCCCTCAGGAAGTAAATTCCATTACTTTACTTTTAATATTGCCACTTCTCATTAAAGCTTCGCCTATTAACGCGGCGTTTATGCCAGCTTCTTTTAATTTGTAAATATCCGCTCTGGTTTTCATGCCGCTTTCTGAAACAATAATCTTATCAGCAGGAAGGAGTTTTTTGATTTTCAGAGTTGTTTTTAAGTCTACCTGAAATGTATCCAGGTCACGGTTATTAATTCCTATAATATCCGGGTTGGCGTTTAATACTTTTTCTACCTGGGCTTCATTGTGCAGTTCTACTATGGCATCTAACCCCAGCTTACGGCTTAAAGCCAGATAATCCGTTAACTGCTGTTGTGAAAGCAGTTCGGCAATAAGCAATACTGCATCTGCAAAATATACCCTGGCTTCAATAATCTGATATTCGTCAATTATAAAATCTTTCCTTAATATAGGTACGATGACTGAGTCATACACTCTTATCAGATGAAACAGGTCTCCGTGAAAATATTTTTCTTCCGTAAGCACAGAGATAGCTGACACACCCGCCTCTTCCAGCTCTTTTGAAAGCTTGCCTACTTCATAAGCATGGCGTATAATGCCTGCTGAAGGAGAGGCTTTTTTTACTTCACCGATAATATTAAATTTATTGGGGTTAGTTATGGCATTTTTGAAACCGCGCACTTTGGGAATACGCGTCAGCATATGTTCAAGCTGAGAGACGGGTTGTTTTACTTTTTTGCTTCTTAAAGATTCTTTTTTTTCACTTACTATTTTTTCAATAAAATTATTCATTATATAGCCGGGTGTGATTTTTTTATTGTAATTTTGAGGTAAAATCTTTCAGGAGTTCAACTTTTTTCAGGGCATTTCCCGAATCAATGGATTTTTCCGCCAGTTTTATTCCATCGTTAATATTTTTTGCCTTACCCGCGCACACTAAAGCAGCCGCCGCATTTATCAGCACAAAATCTCTTTTTGGGCCAACTTGTCCTGATAGAATATCAAGCAATATCTGTTTATTGCAGGCAGTATCCCCTCCCGTTAAATCTTCCAGCTTTGAACGCTCCATGCCGAAATCTTCAGGGCGGATTGTGTATTGTTTTATTTTGTTATTTGTCAGTTCGCAGATTTTTGTTTCATCTGATACGGATATTTCATCCAGTCCGTCTCTTGAATGCACTACAAAAGCCTGTTTGAGCCCTATGTTTTTAAGCACATACGCCAGTGGTTCAATTAAATCCAGGGAATAAACACCTAAAACCTGGCCTGCGGGATTTGCCGGGTTTGAAAGAGGGCCCAATATATTAAATATTGTTCTTATGGCTATCTGTTTTCTCACAGGCATGGCATATTTCATTGCGCTATGCCAGGCAGGTGCAAACAAAAACACTATTCCCACATCTGCAAGACACTTCTCTGCCTGTTCTTTGTTAAGTTCCAGTTTTACTCCTAAGGCTTCAAATAAGTCAGCGCTCCCGCAGGAAGAGGTGACAGCCCTGTTGCCGTGTTTTACTACATAAGCGCCCGCTCCGGCACAGACAAAAGCAGAAAGAGTGGAAACATTAAATGTTTTACTTGAATCTCCGCCGGTTCCGCAGGTATCTATTATTTTTTCACCTTTGGGTGCCTTGGATTCAAATGGCGTCGCAAACTGTCTCATTATTTTGGCACAACCCGTTATTTCTTCAATAGTTTCACCCTTCATTCTCATGGCAGTTATAAATGCCGCTATCTGTGACTCCGTGGCCTGCCCGGACATTATTTCCGTCATAGTGTCCATAGCTTCTTTTTCTGTAAGATTTTTTACCGTTACTGCTTTCCCAATAGCTTCTTTTATCATTTTTTCTTTCCCTGAAATTTTATAAAATTTCTTAAAAGCTGTTTTCCTTCGGTAGTTAATATGGATTCCGGATGAAACTGCACGCCTTCAACCGGTATTTTATGGGTTTTGCTTCTTATACCCATTATTTCACCGTCTTTTGTCCAGGCAGATATTTCCAGATTTTTCGGCAAAGATTTTTTTTCTGCTATTAAAGAATGGTATCTGGTGGCAACAAACGGGTTTGATAAGCCTGAAAATATGGTTTTTTTATCGTGGTAAATTTCCGAAGTTTTGCCGTGCATTAAGTTTTTTGCACGGATAATATTCCCGCCAAAGGCATAAGCCAGGCACTGATGGCCCAGGCAAACGCCCAAAATGGGCACCCTGCCGGCAAACTTTTTTATAACTTCAACGGAAATCCCAGCTTCCTTTGGTGTACAGGGCCCCGGTGAAATAATAATGTAATCCGGTTTCATCTTTTCAATTTTATCCAGCGATATTTTATTGTTTCTATAGACTTTAATTTCGTGTTTGGTACCCTGAACTATTTCACCCAAGTATTGGACCAGGTTGTAGGTAAACGAATCGTAATTGTCTATTACCAGAATCATTTTCTTTTCCTTAACGGTTATTTTCTATGTTTTCAGCCAAAGCAATAGCATTAAACAATGCACCGGCTTTGTTTGTAGTTTCAATATATTCCTGTTCCGGGTCAGAGTCTGCCACTATGCCGGCACCTGCCTGCACATAAGCTGTATGATTTTTAAAAAGTATGGTTCTTATGGTTATGGCCATATCCATATTTCCTGAGTATGAGAAGTAACCAACTGCGCCGGCATAACTGCCGCGGGGTAGTTTTTCCAGTTCTGCAATAATTTCCATAGCACGTATTTTAGGCGCACCGGATACCGTGCCTGCCGGAAAACAGGCCGCAAAAAGGTCAAAAGCGTCTTTCCCTTTCTTCAGCGTGCCGGTAACAGAAGATACCAGGTGTATAACATGCGAATATTTTTCCATTACCATTAATTCCGGTATCTTTACGCTATTGTATTCACAGACCCGGCCTATATCGTTTCTGCCTAAATCTACCAGCATTATATGTTCGGCGCGTTCTTTATCCGAAGAAATAAGCTCTTTTTCATTTTTTATATCTTCTTCCGATGTTTTACCTCTTGGTTTTGTGCCTGCAATAGGCCGGAGAATTGCGCGGTTTTCTTCTTTGCGCACCAGTATTTCCGGAGATGAACCTACCAGCTGAAAATCATTGAAGTTTAAATAAAGCATATATGGTGAAGGATTAAGCGTTCTGAGCACTCTGTAAATTGAAAACGGGTGAGCTTTCATTTTCTTTTCAAATCTCTGTGACAATACGGTCTGAATAATGTCTCCTGCCTTAATATACTCTTTTGCTTTGCACACGCTATCCATGTATTGGTGTTTTGTTAAATTGGATTTCATGCCGGAAAACCCTGCTTTAGGTTTGTTTAAATCCAGAAAGTTTGATATTTCAAGGTTCTTTTTCTGCCTTAATTCTTCAATTATTGAATTTATTTTTTTACAGGCATCCTTATAATGTTTTTCAATATTCTGTTTGCCCAAAGACATATCCGCGCAGGCAACTATTTTTGTTTTGTGCGTAAAATGGTCAAAAATTACTATGGTGTCAGTCAGCAGAAGAGCCGCATCATCCTGATCGGATGTTTTGCCTGCAATAGGCGGAATTTCTTCAAAGTTATGAATCATTTCATAACCAATGTATCCTACCGCACCGCCCCAGAACCTGGGCAGGCCTTTTATATGCACGGGTTTATAAACAGACATGATTTTCTTTAATTCATTTAAAGGATTATCTGCCGTACCGTGCTGTGTTTTACTGTTTTTTGTGATAGTAAACGTTTTGCCTTTGGATTTAAAGATCAGTTTGGGAGCCCAGGAAAGAAAAGAATATCTACCCCATCTTTCACTGCCTTCTACACTTTCAAGCAGATAGGAATATTCTTTATTGAGCGCAAGTTTTGAGTAGGCGGAGACAGGTGTTTCACAGTCTGCCAGGATTTCCTTGTAGACTGGAATGATATTGTATTTTTTTGACAGGTTTTTAAATTCTTTTATATCAGGATAAAACATAATTTAATTTTTGCCGTTATTTGCTTTTTTTATATACTTTTTCAGGGTCAAAAACCGGTTTTCCCTTTGTTTTAAGCGAATTGCTTTCAACCTTTCTGTAGAAACAGGTCCTGAAGCCGGTATGGCAGGCGGCATCTCCTATTTGTTTAACTTTCACTAAAACGCAGTCCGCGTCACAATCAACGTAAATTTCTTTTACCTTCTGTACATTGCCGGATGATTCGCCTTTTAACCATAATTTCTGTCTGGACCTGCTGTAAAAACAGGCTTTTTTGTTTTTTAAGGTAAGCTCAAAGGATTCTTTGTTCATATAAGCCACCATAAGTATGGTGCCGTCATCTGCATCCTGGATTACGGCCGGGATAAGCCCTTTATCATCAAATTTTAATGTTTCGGATAGTTTTTTTGCCATTTTATCTCCTTACTTATTAAGTATTTCTGTAGAATTTATAATTAAAAATAATTGAAAAACATTTTCTATGTGAGCCTAAGCGATACAAATTGCTTGATTTTCGCAAATGAGAGGCCGGGGCTCCTCCGCTGTAAGCGGGAATCAGGAGAACACGGCGAGGCATATCCTCTTTAGTGTCTGCTGGGAGATTACAGGATAATCTAGCAGGCCTCGTTTATGAATAAGCAATTTGTGATTGAGCGTTAAGCGAACGAGAAAATTGTTTTTCATGTTATTTTTTACATTACTTATTAAGTGCAACCAGGTCTTCATATTTTATTGCATCATTATACAGGGCTTTTCCTATAATTGCCCCTGCCAGCCCTTCGTTTTCAAGAGCTTTAATTTTTTTAATGTCTTCCATTGAACCTATTCCACCGGAAGTATAAACCACAAGGCCGCTTTCTTTGATAATCTGTTTTATGTCTTCCAGATTCGGGCCTTCAAGAGTACCATCCCTGGTTACATCGGTTACTATTATTTCCTGCACACCTTCACCTTTTAGTTCTTTTACAAACTCAACAGCATCTCTATCAGTTACTTCTTTCCAGCCGCCAATGGCAATTTTGCCTTTTACTATATCAATGGCACCTATTATGTTTTTTCCGTGTTTCTTTAATATCTTTCTTGTAAGTTCCGGGTCATAAACCATTAAAGTGCCTAAAATAAGTTTATCAATACCTTTTTCAATAAGCTGTTCAACAACTTTTAGATCTCTTATCCCGCCGCCAAGCTGGATAACACCGTTGTAAGCAGCCCTGATTTGCGCTACACAATCTGAGTGCTGAGGAGTGCCTCTGAAAGCACCGTCAAGATCAACGACATGCAAACGTTTTGCGCCTTTAGCCTGCCAGAGTTTTGCCATGAAAACAGGATCGTTGGAGTAAATGGTTTCTTTTTCAATTTTTCCCTGGGTAAGCATTACACATTTTCCTGCGCGGATATCAATAGCCGGTATAAAAATCATTTTTTTGTACCTTTCCGTTTAGAGTTTCCCTTTTGTAGAAGGGACTTTATTGGATTTACTTTCTTTTTTTACTGCCTGTTTTAACGCTCTGGCAAAACCTTTAAAAATTGATTCAGCCATATGATGATTATTTCTGCCGTGTTTGATTTCAATATGCAGAGTGATGCCGGCATTAGCAGAAAAAGCCTGAAAAAAATCTTCCAACAAATCAAAATTAAATTTTTCTTTGTACGCTTTGCTGTATTTTACTTTATAAACAAGGCATGGCCGGGATGAAATATCTAAGGCAACGTATGAAAGTGCTTCATCCATAGGCAAAAGAAAATTTCCGTACCTGTTTATGCCTTTTTTATCTCCCAGTGCTTTTTTTACGGCCTGGCCTAAAGTAATGCCTATATCTTCCACAAGGTGATGTTCGTCAATTTCTGTATCGCCTTTGGCGGAAAGTTCTATATTAAATCCGCTGTGCGCGGTAAAAAGCGTAAGCATGTGGTCCATAAATGGAATTGTGGTTTTTATTTTGTATTTTCCCTGTCCGTTTAAGTTAAGCGAAATACTTATCTGTGTTTCTTTGGTTTCTCTTTTAAGTTTAACTATCATTGGTTTCTCCAGAAGTTATTCAACCCTGACTTTTATAGATTTGGCATGCATTTTCAGCCCTTCAGAGAGCGCCAGTTCCTGAATATTGGAAGCATCTTTTATTAAGGCTGATTGTGAATACCTGATCACGCTTATTTTCTTTAAAAATGTCTGTACTGACAAGCCCGACGAAAACCGGGCAGTACCGTTTGTGGGCAAGGTGTGTGACGGGCCCGCATAATAATCACCCGTTACTACAGGCGTATATTTGCCTAGGAATACGGCGCCGGCATTTTTTATCCTGCTTAAAATATAACTTTCTTTTTTGTGGATTATCTGCAGGTGTTCCGGGGCAATTTTATTAACTTCTTCAACAGCCTTTTCCGTACTGCAATTGTAAAAAGATAACTGTTTTTTCAAAGACAGGTAAGGCAAAGAACTTCTGTTTTCTTTTATTTCTATTTCAATAAGTTTTTTTACTTTATTTATTAAACCGACGGAAGAGCAAAACAAGTAACCCCTGGCATCCGGTGAATGTTCTATTTGGGATAATAAATCATAGGCAAGCTGTTTTGGCTGTGCTGTTTCATCGCAGATTATGCCTACTTCACTGGGCCCGGCAATTAAATCAATGCCGGTAATTCCGTAAAGCTGTCTTTTTGATTCAGTTACGTAACTGCTTCCCGGCCCTACTATCATATCCGCTTTGGGTATGGTTTTGGTGCCGAAAGCAAAAGCCGCTACTGCCTGAGGGCCGCCGATGCGGTATACAGTATTTACTCCCGTTATTTTTGCCGCATACATTACTGAAGGAGTAATATTATTCGGTGGTGTGGTTATGGTAATATTTTTAACACCCGCTATTTTTGCAGGGATCACGCTCATAAGTACTATTGACGGGTAGAAGGCATATTTTCCGCCGGCTATATAAACACACAAGTTATCAACCGGGTTTATTATCTGGCCCAGTATTTTCCCATTGGTTTTAATCTGCCAGGTTTTCTTAATTCTCTGATATTCCTGTTTATGGAAATACTCTATGTTTCTGGCAGCATTTTTTATGGCAGTCTTTAATTTCTGAGGCGTTTTTTCCGCCAGTTCATTTACCTGTTTCGGGGTTAACCTGAAAGAAGCAGAGGAAAGACGGATTTTATCAAATTTATAAGTATAATCAGTGACTGCTTTGTCACCTTTATTTTTTACTTTTTCTAAAATTTTTGAAATATTTTTATTGTACATAATATGTTCGTTTATCAAGCCTTTTTATTATACAAAATACGTGTTATTTTAACCAATTTCCCTGAAAATTTTGGCACCCAGAGTCCTAAGCTTATTTTCCAGGTGTTCATAACCGCGGTCTAAATGGTATATGTGAGATATTGTGGTTTTTCCTTCTGCCGCCAAACCTGCCAGTACAAGAGCCGCGCCGGCGCGTAAATCAGACACCATTACCTGGGCTCCTGTTAACCGGCTTTCACCGGTTACTGTTACAACATCTGCGTTTACGGTAAGGTCAGCGCCCAAACGCTGTAACTCGGATACGTGTATGAACCTGTTTTCAAATACTTTTTCTGCTATTTCGCTTTTGCCGTCAGCATTGCACATTAAAGCCATCCACTGAGCCTGCAAATCTGTAGGAAATCCGGGATAGGGCTGGGTTTTAATGCTTACGGGTTTTATTTTACCGATATATTTTACCGTTATGGAATCTTTATTTTCCGCAACTTCCAGGCCTGCCTTTCTGAAGTTAACCAACAGCGCTTTCAGGTGGCTGCTTAAACATTTATTTACCGTCACGCAACCCTTGGTAATAGCGCCTGCTACCAGATAAGTGCCGGCTTCAATTCTGTCCGGGATAATTGAGTAATAAGGAGTGCCGTGAAGTTTTTCAACACCATGTATTTCTATTTTTGCTTTGCCGGCATCAATCACCCTGGCGCCTAAGGCGTTTAAAAAATCCGCTAAGTCCACTATTTCCGGTTCTCTGGCGGCATTTTCTATAATGGTTTTTCCCTTCGCAAGAGCAGACGTAATCATTAAATTTTCTGTAGCACCTACGCTGGGAAACCTGAGTTTTATTTTTGTCCCTTTCAATTTTGAACAGGTTATATTCATATATCCGGATTTAAAGGTTACTTTTGCACCAAGTTTTTCAAACCCCTTTAAATGTATATCTACCGGCCGCACACCTATAGCACAACCTCCGGGCAGGGCTACTTTTATTCTACCGTAACGCGCCAATAGAGGGCCCGCTACAATAAAACTGGCACGCATTTTTTTTACCAGTTCGTAAGGCGCTTCAAGCGGTGTTTTAACCTGCCTGTTATGAGTAATTTCTATCTTGTTGCCGTTTTTAGTTATGATTTTACCGAAATATTCAAGCAATGCGGTTGTGGTTTCAATGTCTTTTAATTCAGGCACATTATCAAGCACGCATTTTTCATCAGTAAGCAGTGTTGCTATTAAAATGGGTAGGGCGGCATTTTTTGAACCGGAAACATTTACCTCACCCGAAAGTTTATAAGCGCCTTCAATGATAATTTTATCCATTTGCTATTCCTTTATTTTACCCAGCGTACTACCAGCACCCGGTGGTAACCGCTGTAATCTTCTATAACTTTATAAATGCAATATTTATTGTTTTCAAATATTCTTTTTACGCTTTTTAACTGGTTGTAGCCAATTTCCAGAACAATGTAACCGTTTTTATTAAGATGTTCTTTTGCGGTGGCGGCAATATATTCATAAAATATCAGCCCATCAACCCCGCCATCAAGCGCCTGGCGCGGTTCATAAAAGATTTCCGGCTGTAAATCATTAAACTCACGTTCTGCGATGTACGGCGGATTTGATACTATCAGGTCATATTTTGGCAGATTGGAAAACTCAGGACTGAAAAGGTCAATACAATCAAAGGTAACTTTCTCACGGACTTTATTTATTCGTGCATTTTCTTTTGCTATCCGCACGGCTTCCTTTGAAACATCTATACCCGTAACATGTTTACAATTGGACAATTTTGCTATTGAAACGGCTATGTTTCCGCTGCCAACGCCTATTTCCATAACTGTAGAGATATTCTGGTTATGAATAAGTTTTACCGCTTCTTCTACAAGTATTTCTGTTTCCGGTCTGGGAATAAGCACGGTATCTTCAAGCATAAAATCAAAACCCATAAATTCTTTTTTGCCTAAAATATAATCTACTGGTATTCTGGCCAGCCGTTGGACAAGCTTTCGTGAATATTCTTTTTCAATATGCAGGTCTATGGTTTCGTGAAACCTCATTATCAGTTTAAGACGGTTGCAGTTTAAGGCATCGGCCATGATAAGCTGGACATCCAGCTCAGCATTTGGAATGCCTTTTTGTTCCAGGAGGGTTTTGCCCTCATTCAGCAATTCGCTTATTGTTCTCAATTTATTCGGCCTTTTTTCCATTATTCGTCTGTTTCATCATCTACGGGTGTGTCATTTTTCTTTAATTCTATTTCTTTTTTGACTGTCATAATCAAATCGTTTAGTTCGCCTTCCATTACAGTTTCCAGGTTATGAAAGGAAACGCCCGCTCTGTGATCCGTAATGCGGTTCTGCGGATAATTATAAGTACGGATTTTTTCAGACCTTTTTGCGGAACCTATCTGAGTCCTGCGCTCCTGCGACAGTTCTGATGCCTGCGTTTTTTCTCTTAAGTCCGTTAACCTGACTAAAAGCAAACGGAAAGCTTTCTGTCTGTTTCTTCCCTGGGAACGTTCATCCTGGCACTGAACCACCAGTCCTGATGGAATATGCGTAATTCTAACAGCAGAATCTGTTTTCTGCAGATGTTGCCCGCCGTGGCCGGAAGCACGATAGGTGTCTATTCTTAAATCTTCTGTTTTAATTTCCAGGTCTACTTCTTTGGGTTCCGGTAAGACAGCCACTGTGGCTGTACTGGTATGAATTCTGCCGGAAGCTTCGGTTAACGGTATTCTCTGTACCCGGTGTGCGCCGCTTTCATTTTTGAAGTAACTGTATATATCATCACCTTCAAGGCTGAAGATTATTTCTTTTAATCCTTTCAGTCCCGTTGCATGACTGCTTAACAACTCCATTTTAAAACCTTTTCTTTCGCAGTACCTTGTATACATTCTAAATAAATCTGCGGCAAAAAGCGCGGCCTCATCTCCGCCGGTACCTGCCCGAATCTCCATAACAATGCTGTTTACGGCTTCCTGTTTATCTTTTTGACTTAAAACATTTTCAATTTCTGCCTCAATGGTTTTTAACTGTAGATTTAATTCTTTGTTTTCTTCTTCGGTTAGCTGTGCCAGCTCTACATCTTCAATAAGCAACAGGTCAGACAACTGCTGTTTGATGCGTTTATATTCCCTGTATTTGCCGGCAAGCGGCATTATTGTACCGTGTTCTTTGAGATAACTTGAATAGTTGGGGTCAGTGGCTATAACGGAAGCGTTTGTTATGAGAGATTCCAGTTCAGTAAAACGTTTTTCGGTTTGTTCTAAAAAGTTTATATCCATGGGTGCAATCTTTTTCGGCCTTGCTAGAAAAACAAAAAGACAGAGTAAATATATTGTTACTCTGTCTTTCTATAATATTATGTTAAAGCTACTTTTTTTCTGTCTTTGCTGCCTTTGCCGGTGCCTCTTTTTTCTTTGCCGGTGTGGAAGTTAATATTTTCAGGCCTTTTTTCTTTGCTACCTTTACTATTTTAACTTTTTTTACTCTCTTTGTATCAACATTAATTTCTTTAAATTTCTTCTTGAATTTTTCTATTCTTCCTGCGGTATCAACAAGCCTCTGTTTGCCTGTGAAAAACGGGTGGCAGGCGGAACAAATATCAAGTTTTATAACCGGCTTTGTGGATCTGGTGATAAAATTGTTTCCGCAAGCGCAGGAAACTGTACACTGAACGTAATTCGGGTGGATTCCTTCTTTCATTTTAATCTCCTGTTTTAATTATTTTTGCTAGTTTATTATATAAAATACTTCGGTGAATTTCAATTAATTCGGAATTTCCATGGATTTCAGGAAATCCTTGTTTGATTTGGTAGCAGTAATCTTTTCAAGAAGCAGTTCCATGGCTTCTATGGAATTAAGAGAAGTTAACACTTTCCTTAATATCCAGATTTTATTTAATTCGTCCTGATCAAGCAATAATTCTTCTTTTCTGGTGCCGGAGCGGGTAATATCAATGGAAGGGAATATTCTTCTGTCAGCAAGTTTTCTGTCAAGATAAATTTCCATATTACCTGTACCTTTGAACTCTTCGAAAATCACTTCATCCATCCTGGAACCGGTTTCTACAAGCGCTGTTCCTATGATAGTTAAACTGCCACCCTGTTCAATTTTTCTTGCGGCACCGAAAAATCTTTTGGGCCTCTGTAATGCCGTGGCATCAATACCGCCGGACAGCACTCTTCCGCTAGCCGGTGTAATTGTATTATAAGCTCTGGCAAGGCGTGTTATTGAATCCAACAGAATTACCACATCTCTGCCGTGTTCTACAAGCCTTTTGGCTTTTTCTATTACCATTTCCGCTACCTGTACGTGCCTGTCTGCCGGTTCATCAAAAGTGGATGCTACAACTTCCCCCTTTACTGAACGCTGCATATCGGTAACTTCTTCAGGCCTTTCATCAATCAACAGTACCAGCAGGTCAACTTCCGGAGAATTTTTTGTAATAGAATTGGCTATTTTTTGAAGCATAACAGTTTTACCGGTTCTAGGCGCGGCGTTAATTAACGCTCTCTGGCCTTTGCCAATAGGTGAAACAAGGTCAATTATTCTTGTAAGGTTGTCATCTTTGGAAGTTTCAAGGCGCAGCCTTTCGCAGGGATAAAGCGGAGTTAAGTCATCAAAGTACATTCTTTCACGCACTTTTTCCGGATCTGTTTTGTTTACTGCTTTTATCTGCAATAGGGCATAAAATCTTTCCCCTTCTTTGGGCGGCCTGACATATCCGGAAACGGTATCTCCCTTGCGGAGCCCGAACTTTTTAATCTGTGAAGGAGATATATAAATATCTTCCTGGCTGGGCAGGTAGTTATAGTTGGTTGACCTTAAAAAACCAAACCCGTCCGGCAGAACTTCAAGAACTCCTTCATTATATATAAGCCCGTTTTCCTTTGCCTGCGCTTCAAGGATTTTTGCTATAATTTCCTGTTTGCGCAAACCGGCAAAGGACTCTATCTTCATATCCTTTGCTGTTTTTGAGAGCTCGCTTAACGTCATTTTGTTAAGCGCTGTAATGTCCATCATTTTGTCAATTAATTGCTGATCCACTGTTTAAATCCTCCTGAAATTTTTGGTATTTATCAAAAGATATCCCGTTTAAGGGTTCATTTGTTCATTAGAGAGTTTTTAGTTATTTTTCATCTCGGGTAAGCTATTATGCGAATGTACTAAAAAGAGAAGATGTTTTTGTTTCTTTGCTGCTGTATTTTGTTGATTTTTAATAAGATTTTTTTGATTTTACTGCAAGTCAGCCTGGCTGGTTAATTCTGTTTGACGCCATTATTATACAAAATCAATTGTTTTTGTCAATAGGGCCCTAACAGTTGTTTAAAAAGCAGGTTCATCCAGAATGTTTTGGCAAGATTCAGTGTGTTTTCAATATCCCCTGTGTTATCTATCACATAATCTGCAAGTTTTTTCTTTTTTTCTATGTCTATTTGAGCGGCAATTTTTTTAAGCGCTTCCTGTTTTGATATTTTATCCCTTTCCATCAGCCTATGGGCCTGCTGGCTTACCGGGGTATAAACAACAATAATCTTATCAAACAAGCTTTGTATTTTTGCTTCAAAAAGAAGCGGGGCATCAACTACTACTATGGAATTATCCTTTGAAAGTGTTTTAATTTCATGTTTTATCTCTTTTATTATTTCAGGATGCGTTATTTTTTCAAGGATTACGCGTTTTTTTGCATCTGCAAAGATAAGCTCACCCAGCTTTTTGCGGTCTACTTCCTTATTATTAGCTAATATGGCAGGGCCGAAGGCTTTTAATATCTTTTTATAGGCCGGTTTGTTTTTCTGGTATACTTCATGGGCTATTTTATCTGCATCAATTATTTTTGCGCCAAGCGCTGATAACTCTAATGCCACCAGAGACTTTCCTGTGGCTATACCACCCGTCAATCCTAAAATTACCGTTTTTCCCTTTTTCATAGTTTTTCCATTATAGTTATCGGGGACGTAGTTAGGTAATACGATATTCATTTTCCCGGGCAATTATGCACCCTCGTTTTACTGCTGTGCTTATTGAAGATTTTGTTATTCCGAAATATTTTGCAAGTTCAACACCCGTAATTCCCAGTTCCTTGTTGCCCCAATACGCCACCAAACTTCTTGCCTGCGCTAAGTTACTATTCCTGCTTTCATGCTTTATTTCCCGTTCATCTACATTCAGCAGTTCGCAGGCTTTTTTTACTAGTTTATCTATGTTCCAGCCTTCTTTCTTTAATTTTTCTTTTCTGTGCATTTCTTCATCGGATTGTTTGAGAGTTGAACTTACAAAATCACCGTCACCTAATATCCGTTCATCAGCCAGCCACTTTTCTTTTGACTGCCTCAAACTCAACACTTCTTTCCAGCCGCCAGCGCTCCTTATTAAACCGCCGCCTGTTAAATCCTCGCGTTTTGCCATATCCTTTGCTTCTGATACAAATTTCTCATATTTATTTACTGCATCAGGTTTTGTTTTACCAAACCGTTCTAATATCTCGCCGGTACTCTGCCATTTAATTTCGCTGTTACCCATTAATACGCAGTGCCCGCTCCATTTATATTTACTTAAACCCTTCATATCCTGTACCAGTTTGGCTCTTAATGGATTTAAATGTATATATCTTAATAATTCCAATAAATATTCCTCTTCCTGGCATAATATTGATTTGTACCTGCCCTGATATAAATAACCGCTGCGTTTGTATGTTTTATTAAAATACAGGGCGTATCCTGTTAAGAGTTTTCTCATTAAATCACTTAATGGTTTTGTAGTGGTTCTTATCAATAAATGAAAATGGTTGGGCATCAGCACCCAACCGTAGCATTTGTGTCCGGTAACTTCCAATCCTTCTGATAATCTGCGAAGAAATTCCTCTCTGTCTTCGTCATCTTTATATATTTTACGGCGCTCAAGGCCGCGCTGTATTACGTGATAAAGGCCGCCTTCTATATTTATTCTTCCTTGTCTTGGCATATTTCAATGTTACTATTTGCAATCCATTTTGTCAATATCGTATTATCTAACTACGTCCCCAATATATTGAAAATCATAGTAATCATAATTATAACCCTGAGCTAATATTACCGTTACTCCTGTTCCATCTGTGTTTGTCACTACAAGTTGATAATATGTAGTATTCCCCTTAAAAGAATAAGCAATTTTTGATCCATCAGGTGATAGTTTTATTGTTCCCATATTTCCATATATTGATTGATCTATAACTTGATGATTATTTGCCCCTGTTTCATCCATGATGTAGTATTTGAATGTATTATTTGTTTGGTATCCATATAGTATTTTGTTATTTTTAGCATCAAATAATTCATAATATGGCGAAGTATCAGTTGTTGCTTTTTGTTTTGTAAAACTATTTAAATCATATGTTCCAATATCGTCATTTTGTAAATAAGCAATTTTTGTATTTGAAATCCAAGATAGTGATGTGTAATTATCAAGCTCTATCATATTAAATGAACCATTTGATAAATTGACTATCACAAAGTAGTACTCTGTTGTTGAAGCATAATAATAAGTATCTAAATAAATTATCTTTGTTTCATCTGGGGATATATAAAAAGAAGAAATATATCTTGAGGTGCTAAATAAAACCGTATAATTAGTACCATCAGAGTTTAATGTGACTATTTCATATTTTGAACCATTTAATCTCCTAAATAATATTTTACCATTACTTAAAGCATATATCGATGTTCCGCTTACAGAATAAGTAGTAATATAAATTAAATTTGTCCCATCTGCATCTATTCTTAGCAGTTGCTTACTTGAATAATTTATAAAATACAATTTTGAGGAGTCTGGGGAATATGAAAATCCGTATTGATAGTCAACAATATTTTTCGTCATTGTAGAACCATTATGTTTATAAACTGATATATCTACAGGTTCTACCGCTATATCTGAAGCAATTTTGGCTGGATTTTCTGATGAACTATTATAATTTAGTGTTCTTACACCAGTTCCATCAAAATTCATGGTATAAAGTGTACCGTTTGTATTTCCTGATTCTATTACTACAAAAGATATTTTATTTCCATCCGGAGAAATTCTTAAACTATAAATTCTGTTTGTTGTGTTGTATATACTTTGTTTATTGGTTCCATCAGAATTCATGGTATAAATGTAATCTATATCATTTGATTTTTTAATCAGCGCTATTTTTGTTTTATCTGAATTAAATTGTGCATTTGATTCATACAATTCGTCAAAAGTTAATTGTGTTACACCGGTGCCATCTTCATTCATTCTAAATAAATCCACGTAACCGGCTGTTTGATGTTTTCTGAAATATATTTTACCTGAACCACCAGAATTTTCTATAAAATATAAATTATGGTTTGTTAGTCTTGTTTGAGTAGCATGACCTAAAGAACAAAAAATAGTTGTAATTGATGTAATGAATAGTAATATATTTATTATCTTTTTCATCAGAATTTCACTCCCAGGTTCAGCCTGTGCGTATGCGCCAGGTATCTTGCAGGCAGAAAGGCGTAACTAAAGTTCATGTTCCGGTTTATTCCAAAGGAAAGGCCGGCCTGTAACTGTGATTCTTCTACGTTTAGTTTATAACCTATATCAAACGCTATTTTGCCCAGGCAGTACTCTACCGCTAAATTTGGGGTAACACGCCCTTCCTTTATTATATAGGGCACTTCTACGCCAAACGCCAGGTAACTGTTTTCATTATTAATTGAAAAATATGATATGCCGGCAGATGCTGTGGTGGGCAGTTCTTCTGCTTTGGTTATAAACTTACTTGAAGAACCTATGTTTTGGCCTGATACTGATACGTTTATTTTACTGTTTACCACATATATCAAACCTATATCACCAGCATAGGCAACGGCTTCCTGCGTTTCTGCTATATTACTGTTTGCGTATTTAACTGTTATACCTGTATATAATCTATCTGAAAAATGTTTGCCGTAGGCTATTATTGCCAGTACGTCTCTTTGAGATGTTACTGTGCGGGTATGCTCTGTAGTGCCTTCCATCCAAAACAGGTCCATTTTACCGGCATCATAATAAAGGGCTCCTGCGCACAGTCCGGATTTTTCCCCTACCGGTGTACCATATAATACACCGCCAAACATATCATTTGATGCACCTGTTTCACTGATAAAAAATGCTTCTTTGCTTTTAAGTGTTCCTAAAACAGCTGAATTGTAAAACACGCCTGATAAATCACTTTTCATATAAACGCTGTTATTTATTGCCTGGGGCCTTGCAGACTGGGGTTTACGCAGTATTTGCCAGCCAGCTTGCCCTACTTCTGCAAAACAGTTTGAAATACCAATAATCAGGGTAAGTGCTATTAACGCGGGTTTCATTTTATTCCCTTTTTTAAAAATTTTTATTAAGCCTTTATTATAGCACAGAATTTTAAAATATTTGTTTATTCAATGTAAATATAAAATGAATTTTAAGTCATTATTTATTTTCCTACAATGTTTTTTAGGTTAAATTATTTATGGGTCAAATTACGCTTTGACAGCTTTTAGGTATTTTTGAGGTATTTATCGGAGTTTTTGCATTTCCTGCCAGTTTTTGCCAAATTTCATATCCACAACTAAAGGCACGCTAAGTTTTAGGGCGCCTTCCATCTCTTTTTTTACCAGCGGTATAAATATATCCAGGCTTTTTTCAGCTACTTCAAACACCAGCTCGTCATGCACCTGCAGGAGCATGCCGGCTTTAAGCGTATTTTCTTTTAATTTTAGGATTTTGTGAATGTTTATCATAGCCAGTTTTATAATATCTGCCGCGGTTCCCTGGATAGGCGTGTTAAGCGCCATTCTTTCAGCAAAAGAACGCATCTGGCCGTTATTTGAGTTTATTTCGGGCAGGTACCTTATGCGGTTTAGTAAAGTGGTCACATAGCCGTTTGCCGAGGCAAATTTTATAATATCTGCGGTCCACTGTTTTACACCGGAATATTTTTTGAAGTAACTGTCTATGTATTTCTGCGCGTCATCATTGTTTATTTCCAGTTGCTGCGCCAGGCCGTAAGCTGACATGCCGTAAATAATGCCGAAATTAATGGTTTTGGCTATACGGCGCATATTCACATCTACTTTTTCCAGGGGCACGCCGAATATTTCACCGGCAGTTGCCTTGTGTATATCCAAATTTTCGTTAAATGCTTTGGTAAAAAGCTCATCTTTTGAAAAATGCGCCATTACCCTTAACTCAATCTGGGAATAATCCGCAGAAAGCAGTACATTTCCCTTTTCACAGGAAAAAGCGTTTCTTATTTTCTGGCCCAGCTCTGTTCTGATAGGGATATTCTGTATATTCGGGTTGCTGGAAGACAGCCTGCCAGTAGCAGTAACCGCCTGATTGAATGATGTATGCACCCTATTAGTATTAAAGTCACGCAGTTCAAGCAGAGAGTCTATATAAGTGGTTTTAAGTTTCACTACTTCGCGGTAATCAAGTATTTTTTTAGGCAGCGGGTAGTTTTTACCCAGGGTAAAAAGCACCTCTTCATCTGTAGAGAAACCTGTTTTTGTTTTTCTGGCAGGCGGGAGTTTGAGTTTTTCAAAAAGAATGTACTGCAGCTGCTTTGGCGAATTTATGTTAAACTGTTCCCCGCTAAGTTCAAATATTTCTTTTTCCAGGGAAGACATTTTTTCTATTATGCTTTTATCCAGCGTTTTTAAGTATTCCACATCAATATAGATTCCCTTTTCCTCCATTTCTGCCAGTACGGAAACTAAGGGCATTTCAATGTTATGAAAAAGATTATCCAGCTGTTTTTCTTTAAGCAGGCTGCGCATAATTTTTGTCAGCTGGTATACCACATCGCTGTCTGCACAGGCGTAAGGGCTGACTTTTTCTATTTCAACAAGGTCTATGGTCTGCTGCTTTGCGCCTTTGCCTATCAATTCATTAATTTCTGTCATCTTTCTGCCTAAAAATTCCAGAGCCAGGTCTTTAAGGCCGTGGCTGGCGCGGGACGGGTTTATGCAGTAGGAGCCAATCATAGTGTCAAATTCTATACCTTCAAGCACTACACCTGCGTGTTTAAACACAAGGAAATCATACTTAATATTTTGCCCCAGTTTTGCAATCTGCGGGTTTTCAAGCAGAGGTTTTATTTTTTCTAATACATAATCCAGGGTTAATTGCTGCGGACAGCCCAGATAATTATGTGAAACGGGTATATAAAAAGCGGTATTTTCTTTATAAGAAAGGCTGATGCCCACTATTTTGGCTACGGCTGTATTAACACTGGTGGTTTCCAGGTCAACGGATATTTCTTTCTGCAAAGCCAGGTCTTTAAGCAATTTTTCAAAATCAGATTTAGTGAAAATTGTTTTATAATCGCGGGCTGTATTTTCAACTTTTATAAATTCTTTTGCCAGCCCCAGCGCTTCTATGCGTTTTAGAAACTCAATAAGCACAGACTGGTCCGGGTTTTTTACTAACAGGTCTTCTATGGCTATACTTACCGGCACGTCATACCTGAGCGTTACCAGATACCTGCTTTGTATCAGGTTTTCTCTGCTTTTAATTATTTTTTCCTTTATTTTTTCCGGCAGGGTATCCAATTTTTCTAAAATATTATCTACGGAACCGTATTCATTTATAAGTTTCTCTGCAGTTTTCTCACCTATGCCGTAAACACCGGGCACATTATCTGAAGCATCACCGCAGAGAGCTAGTAAGTCAATAATGTTTTCCGGATAGACGCCGTACTTTTCTTTTACTTCTTCCCGCTTGAAAATAATATTTTTCGGTTCGTTTAATACACTGACTTTTTCATTTACCAGCTGAAGGCAGTCTTTGTCACCCGTAACTATTACGGTTTCTATGCCGTTATCCGTAGCAATTTTTGAGTATGTGGCTATAAGGTCATCTGCTTCAAATCCTTCCAGTTCAATGGACTGGATATTCAGGGCTTTCACGGACTCTTTTGCTATAGGAAACTGGCTTTTAAGCGAATCATCAGTTTCTTTACGCTGGGCTTTATATTCCTTGAATTCTATGTGCCGAAACGTTGGGGCTTTGTGGTCAAAACAAACCAGCAAATAATCAGGAGTGTAATCTTTTTTGATTTTTAAAAGCATTTTTATAAGGCCGTAAACTGCATTTACCTGTTCACCTTTGGAAGTAGTAAGCGGGGGTATGGCATGATAGGCCCTGTGGAGATAGGAATTGCCGTCAATTATGAAAAGTTTTTTCATTAAGGGTAAAGCCTTATGCGGAATGGTTTTCTACGTACTTTTCTGCGGAAAATACTGCTGTTGCGCCTTCACCGCAGGCAGTAATGACCTGTCTGAACGGTTTTTTTCTGCAGTCCCCGGCGGCAAAAATGCCTTCTGCGGAAGTTTGCAGGTTTTCATCTGTAATTATGTAGCCCTGCTCATCAAGTGTCAGTGTGTTTTTCAAAAAAGCGGTATTCGGGTCTGTGCCGACAAAAATAAATACACCGCTTGTTTCCAGGGTTTGTTCTGTGTTTGTTTTTACGTTTTTTACTTTTATGGATTCTACTTTCTGGGTGCCGGTAATTGACAGCGGTACAGTATCACCAATAAAAACAATTTTTGGGTTGGAAAACATTCTTTCCTGCAGTATTTTTGCCGCTCTTAGCTCTGCTCTGCGGTGTATAACTGTTACTTTTTTGGCAAAACGGGTTAAAAAAATGGCTTCTTCTATGGCGGAATCCCCTCCGCCTATTACTACAACGTCTTTATTTCTGAAAAAAGGGCCGTCGCAGGTAGCGCAGTAGGATACACCTTTGCCAGTCAGTTCTATTTCGCCGGGAATATTTAATTTGCGGAAGTTTGCGCCGGTAGTAATGACAATTGCTTTTGTATTATAAGTATTTCCTGATGAAGCGGTAATAGTTTTTGTACTGCCGTTTACGGTTATGGCTGAAATTTCATCTGCAACGGTAACCATACCGAAACTTTCTGCCTGTTTACGCATATTTTCTATAAGCTCAAAGCCGTTTATGCCTTCAGGAAAGCCGGGGTAATTTTCTATTTTCTCTGTTATAATTACCTGCCCGCCTACGGAAGCTTTTTCAATAAGAAGCGTATTTAACCGCGCCCTGCAGGCATAGATAGCGGCTGTTAAACCTGCCGGACCAGCACCTATAATAATGATGTCGTAATTGGTATTCATGGATTAATTGATTTGTGTTTTTTTAGGTAAGTTATTTTATATAAATAAGGAAAGATTGTAAAGAATTTGAAAACAAACGCTAAATTACGAATGTTAAACACTGAAAGTTAAACTAGAAAAGTGATTAAGTGTTTATGTGATTAGTTAAAGATTTTGCAAAGTATCAAACCACCTATCCACCTAATCACTTAATCACCGGACTTTAGGCTTTTATCTTCTATTTTCAAGAAAGTTTATGCGTTTAAGAAGCTCTGCTATTTCTTTGTCTTTTGTCTGTATGTCGCGCTCTGCATGAATCAGTTTCATGGTGAGGTCTTGAATAGACCTTTCTATCTGTTTCATCTCTCTGTCACGTTCTGTCATAAGGGCATTCTGGCGTGTAAGCAGTTCGTTTTTATGGCTTTCCCAGTTTTTCTGTTCGCTATTTAGCAGAGACTGCCATTCTTTTCTTTCAGAATCAGACTGTTCCAGCAATTTCTGCACTTCAGCTTCCAGTTCATATATTCTTGATTTCTGCGTATAGTTTTCTACTTTAGTTTCCTGATAAATAATCCTCAGTTCATTAAACTGACCGTGAATGGTTTCTATTTCACTGTTAAGGCCTTTTATTTCCTCATCACGGGCCACCCTCAACTTTTCAAGCATCCCGGTAATTTCTTGTATTCTTGATTCTGACCTGGATTGCTCTTCTATGAAAGTCCTGCGCCAGTCAATTCTGTCCTGGTCAATCTGAACAACTAATTTATGTTTGTCCTCTTTGAGCATCTCGTTATGATATTTCAAAGTCTGATTCTGTGTTTTCTCAAGCTGGAAAAGCCTTTCTTCTTCGTTTAGGCTTGCTCTTAATTCCAATATTTCGGCATTAATTCTTTGAGTGTCATTTTCTTTTGATTTTTTGTAATTTTCATACTGAGCCAGAATTTCATTTTTCTGGTTTTCGTAATAATCTTTCTGACCGGCAATCTGTAAATCCAGCTTCTGGCGTTGTTCCTCGGTTATTTTCTGCAGCATGTCCAGTTCTTCCATGAGCAGTTTAATCTGGCCTTCTTTGTCACTATTGCGCTGTGTTAGCTCTTCATTGGTTTTCTTTTCCTGGGTTAGCTGCAGCTCAAGTATCTGAAGCATAGCCGAAACCCTGGATATTTGTTCTTCGGTTGAAAACTTTAGTGTTTGTTCTTTTTCTATAAGATCTCTTTTGTAGTTTTCCCATTCTCTTTGTTCTATTTCCCATTTTTCATGCCATTTTTTTCTTTCAGCTGATATTTCATCATGATTTTTCTTGTTAAGCTGTTCCAGCTCCGTTATGGCATTGGCTTTCTGCTGAGTTTCATGTTTTAGCTCTTCATTTTTTTGTATTTCCTCTGTTAATTTTACTGATACTTCCTGCAAAGCCCTGGAAATTCTGGTAGTGCCCTCGTCTTTATCAGCCACGATTTTCAAGTGGTTTTGTTTCTGGTTCTGGATTACCTGTTCATAATTTTTTATTTTATCCTGCAGGTTTACTAATTCCTTGTCAAAAATCTGCCGTTGCTTGCTCCAGTCATCCTCTTTTTTTAGCAGAGTTTCCTGCAAAGAAAGGATTTTTTCTTCGTTTTTTGCAATCAGGTCCCTTAAAGTTTTTTCTTCTGCAATATGGCGTTCGCGGAATTTTGTAAGAGAAGCCTGTTCCTGGATAAGCTTAAACTGCAATTCTTCGGCAATACTGCGGAACGTTTTTACCCTGTCTTCTATGGAGTTCCATTTTTCCGTTTCATTAAGTTTACGGACTTTGTTTTCAGTAATGGTATTTTTAAGTTTTTCTACTTCTTCCAGGCGATCCTGGGTAAAGTTATCCTTAAGTCTTTTAATTCTTACTTCTGTTTCGTTTAATTTACCACGCAGATTATTTATTTCCTCTTCCTTATTTTCGTAAATTTTTGACCACTGGTCTTTTTCATTGCGGTACCTGTTTCGCAATACCTGCAAAGTCTGCTGGGATAACTGGTTTTCGGTTTCTATTAATTCTTTTAAAAAGTCTGTTTCTCGCTTTAAGCTTTCATTCATTTTTATAAGCTCCATAATTATAATAATTAGTGTTGTACTATAAATATAGCCTATTTTGGCGGAATTTCAAGGGTTTTTTTAAAAAAAGCATTGAATTGCACAAGTTGACAAATATAGGCCAACTTTATATAATTTTTTAACTAATATTTACTAACGGAGATGAAAAACATGATTGATTTAATGTCATTATTGGGATTAACCCTTGGAGTCGGAGCAATTTACATAGTTATGTACTGGGGCGGAACCGTACACCTACTCTGGCATAAAGACGCATTTGTACTGGTATTCGGCGGTACGTTTGCTTCTATAATGATTGCCACACCGTGGTCAATTTTTAAAAATGTTCCCAGAGCTCTGATGAATGTGTTTTTTCTGCGTGCTACACTTACCCCCAGGCAGGTTATTACTCTGCTTGTAGGTTATGCAGAAAAATCAAAAAGGTCAGGCATTGGAAGTTTACAGGAAGATGTGGGTCAGTTAAAGGACAGGTTTTTAAGTGACGGTATTATGATGGCTATTGACGGGCTTGATACGGAATTAATAAGAGAAAATTTGATGAAAGAAATTATATTTATCCGCAAAAGGCATTATCAGGTAAGCAATGTAGTGCGTACCATGGGTACCTTTGCCCCCATTTTCGGACTATTAGCCACTCTTTTGGGCGTTGTACAGGTACTTAGAGGTATTAGCGATCCGAAAAGCCTTGGGGCATCCATGGCTATTGCCGTTACCGGTACATTTTATGGTATCTGCAGTGCGAACTTTTTATTTCTGCCAGTTGCCAACAAACTTGAAGCGCACACGGAATCTGAACTTCTTTTAAAAGAAGTTATTATTGAAGGTATATTGTCAATCCAACAAGGCGATATTCCTTTGATTGTCAGCAGAAAATTACAGGCCTTCCTTGCTTACCAACTGCGTGAAAAACGCAAAAGCAGTTAATTTCAGGTAAAAAATTGAACATTTACGAAGACGAGGACTCTAACGAACAGGAAGAATCAGGCGGTCATAGCAGCCCGTTATGGATGATTATCTATACGGACATGATAACCAACCTGATGATATTTTTCCTTTTATGTTACTGCCTTACCTGGTTAAGCAAAGAAGAAAGAGAAATAGCCGCCGCCTCGTTTGATAAAACCTTTTCCGGAAAAGATACTGTAGTGGAACAGATGGTGCAGAAACAGGAAGAAAAAGTTGCTGAAGAGAAAATAAAAGAAGAGTTTGATAACGTAGAAATAAACGAAGAAAAAATAAAAATCACACTGCCCAGCCCGGTGCTTTTTGATTCCGGAAAAGCGGAACTTAAACCCCAGGTAATTACCAGTCTTCATGAAATAGCTAAAGTTATAAAAAGCATGCCCAACCGCATCATTGTAGAAGGCCATACCGACAACAAACCTATAAAAATGAAAGAATTTAAATCCAATTGGGAGCTTTCCAGCGCCAGGGCTTTCAGTGTTATCAGATATTTTATTGACAAAGAAAACATAGACCCGAAAAGGCTGATAGCTCTTGGTTACGGCGAATACCGCCCCAAGACTGATAATGATACACCTGAGCACTGCGCTGAAAATCGCAGAATAGAACTTAATATCTTAAGAGTAAAATAAATATGCGCTTACCTATACAACAGAAAATACAACCAAAGAAAAAAAAGATGGTCTTAAAAGAACCCAAACCAATGGACATTTCCGGACTCTGGATTATCCCCTATGCTGACTTTATGACTGTATTGATGATATTTTTTCTGCTGATGTTTGCTTTCGCCTATTCCATGAAAGGTTCTAAATATAAAAAAATTGTCACGCAAATTCAGGAAGAAATGGGCGGAGAAGTAAAAAAAGAAATTATTGAAAACATGATTAATGAACAGAAAGACCAGGAAACTGCGGATAAAATTGACGAAATTATTACAAAACAGAACTTAAAAAACTTTGTAAACGTCACCACAGACTCAGAGCAGATTAAAATTGTCTTTGCTAATCCAATATTGTTCGAATCCGGAGCAGCAGAGCTTAAACCCACAGCTCTTGAAATATTAAAGGGCGTGGCCCAGGTTATAAAATTCATGGACAATGAAGTAATAGTTGAAGGGCACACGGACAACGTGCCTGTATCAGGTATCAAATATAAATCAAACTGGGATTTATCTGTTGCCAGAGCTATGAGTGTAATAAGATATTTCGCTGATACTGAAGGGCTGGCGTACAACAGATTTGCAGCTGCAGGTTATGGAGAATACAGACCTATGTTTCCGAATACTACAGAAGAAAACAGGGCACAAAATAGAAGAATTGAAGTAAATATTATAAGAAAAGCCAAAACCGAAGAGAGTGAAATGGAAGAAGATGTAAACACTACTCAGGAAGAAACACCAACACCGTCAGAAAAACAACCCGCCCCAGTAACTACACATTAATTTAAATCTATCTATAAAATCATCCTTTTCTATCGCTGTAATCGATTCTTTTATACCCTACTCGGTTTCTTTTATTGCTGTAATGCTCTTATGAAGTAAAATCTTCTGTAGTTACAGGTACTTCCTCGGCACTGATTACATCTATTTTTGCTTCAAGGATAGTCTGTTTCTTTGAGCGATCAATAATTATATCGCCGTTTTTCTCCAGCTCCCTCACTACATTTGCTATGGCCTTCTGCTCTTCCTGAACTCTTTTTAAAGATACTTCTCCCAACAGGTCAATCTGTTCTGCCAGCATAGCTCTAGCGCCTTCTGTTAAAACGTCCATAATTTTCTGTTTAATATCTTCCGTAGTATTTTTAAGCGACAGCGCCAGTGAAATACCGAGTTTCTGCACTTCTCTGATTACTTTCTGCATAACCTGCTTGTCAAGAATAACAATATCTTCAAAGAAGAAGAGAGACTGTTTGAGTTTTGCTGCCAGTGCCGGATTGGTCTGTTCCAGGCTTTTTAAAATATTTTCCTGGCCTTCTCTGTCTACCTGATCTAATAAATTCAGGAAGTATTCCTCGCCACCGACTAAATAATCTATTTTTTGTTTAATTTCCTTCTCAATCTTATTTACTTCGTCAGGATCAATGATTTTGGGTGTCGTTAATGCAAGAGCAACCTTTGACTGCACTACAGGAGCAAGTGAATTAATTATGAGAGATGTAAAATCTGGAGGCAGATAACTTGCAATAATGGATATTTTCTCTGGATCTTCATTTTTTAGTAAGAATATCAGATTTTTAAAATTCTCTTTGTTTATAAATCCAAATTTTTTCATGCTTTCATCTCCCTTTCCTTTATCTAACTGCGGCCTGCGCCTGTCTAATGTAAGCTCCAGAGAACCACCTCCGGGCAAGCCTGCCGGCAACCCGGGCCCCGCCATGGCAGTATTTTCAAAACCGCCCCTTATTCTTGTATCTGCCTGAATACGTATTTCCATGGCTTTCACTATAGTACTGAAAAAATGCCTGAGCGGCCCGAATAAAAACAACGCCAAAAGAAGAATGGTAAATATCCAGTAAATCTGTGAGCTATAAAGCGTCAGGTAATCCTTCCACATCATCTTTTTTTCATAGAAAGCTATTTTCTGGACATCCACCACGTCTCCCCGTATATTGTCCAGGGAAAGCAGTGTATTGACTTCCTTTTTTATACGGTCAACAACTATCTGTGAAACTTTCTGGTCTACCGTCACAGAAATAGTGATTTTTTTTATGATTACGTTTTTGGAGGCGCTTCCTTCGTTGGGCATGTAGGAATAGGTGATGCCGGGCAAGTATTCCTCTTCCTGGGTTGTCATTCCCGGATACGCCTGGGTCTGGGTCGTTTTTGCAGGTTCATCATAAGCCAGCTCGGCATTTACCAACACCACCATATCTTTGGTACCGGTTATTTTTTCAACCAGTCTTTCTGTCCGTTCCTGCAAAGACCTTTCAAGGCTAAGCTTCTGTTCCATCAAAGCTTGCGGCAATAGTGTCTGTGTTTGCGTAAAAACCATAAGCAAACTTAATGCAAGATAAAGTATTGTCTTTTTCATTTGTTTTTTATACCCTTCATTTATTTCATTTTTCTTATAAACTCTTCAAGTTTCGGGTCCGGCTGTATGTTCAATGATTTCCGCCATATTTCTTTAGCTTTTTCTTTTTCACCTAACGCATAAAAAGCTGAACCCATTCTCTTTAACGCCGCTACGTTTTCAGGTTCAAGCACCAGAATCTGTTCGCAAATGCTTATAGCAGTCCAGAAATCACGTTTACGGAAACTTATAAGGCATTCGTAAAGTTTCTGGTCTACTACAGTCAACCCTGCCATGGGTGAAACCTTTTCAGCTTTGATGCTGGTTTTTTCTTCAAGTCTGTTTAAAAGGCGTTCTATTGTAAAGTTTTCAGGGACTATAGACAATGCATAGGCAATAGTTTTCACGGCGTTTTTACCATCGCCGTCAACATAATAACTTACACCTCTTCTCACCAGGTCACCTTCTTTACCTGGTGACATATACTGGGATATTACTTCCGTTACAGTTTTTAACCTTTCTATGTACAGCGGAATTAATGAATCATCCGGGAACAGCTCGCTGGCTTTAGTAAATTTCTCATACGCCGTAGAGAACATGCCGCGGTTATAATCCTGTATGGCTTCCTGGTAAAGCATTTTGAATTTATCTTCTTTAAGCTGCCTTGCTTCAGCATCCATGTCATTTTCTGCTTCAACTACTTTTTCCTTTGCTTCTTCTTCTTTCTTAAGTTTTATTGTTTCCAGGCTTTCTCCGAATTTATATGCATAAGATAATCTATGTGACGGCCCGAGGTAATCATTCATGGCTATTGCGTAATCAAAACCCATGGTTTTATAAGTAATGCCAAAACCTGTTGTCAGCTCTTGATTATTTTTACCAAGCCTCAATTTTATAAATTTATAAACCAATGACTCTAAACCTACGGAATAATAATCTATTAAACTTCCGGAATTCATTGAATTTTTATTCATATCGAAAGCCAGTAGCAATTTGTCCCCGAAAATTCTATAACCCAAACCGAGTTTTATGGATACAGGTAATTTGTCATCCGTGTCACCCAATTGCAGAGAAATCAGATTTGAAATATTTGTGCCCAGTGACAATTTCTGGTTCATTTTGTAATATCCGCCGATATCAAAGGAAAAATAATTTATATTGCTTGTGCTTAAAGTTGAATTCAATATCTTGCCATTTATCCCAAAATATACCTTCGGAATTAGTTCTTTGCCATAAGCAAAACACAATGCCATTTTTGAATGGTCAAAACTTCCCGTAGGCAGATTATTATCATCCCTGCCCTGGGCCCCGCCGGAATAAAGGCGCACAAAATTAAAACCAAAAACACCTTTATTATAAGCCGGATGAACATATCCCAGAAAACTGTAATTTGTTTCTTCCCACAGAATAGAATAAGAAGCCAGCATTTCCTTGTATTGAAGGGCGCCAAGGGCACCACTATTGTAGTAAGGGGCAGATACATCTTCTGCTATGCCTGTATAAGCTCCGCCAAGTGCAAAAGCGCGCGCATTAGATCCAAATGATAAAAATGAAGACGGGTCAGTACCAGCTCCATAAATAATTGATGATTTAACATACAGGCAAAGAATCATTAATACAACAAAACAGATGCTGCATGTTTTTGAATTTGCATGCACAGAAGTATTTCTCAGTGTGTTATTTGGCATAAATTAATGAATAACGCCTATTTTCCAGTTTTTCCTTATAGACTTATTTTCAGTTTTTACTTCAACCATCATTATGTACATACCCTGTGCTACTTTCTCGCCGTTATCGTTTGTTCCATCCCAGAAAATATTGTTTACTCCCTGAATACCTCCGGGATTAGCGAACCTGGGGTATTTAGCGGTTTTAATTATATTTCCAAACAAATCAAATATTCTTATGGTTACTTCATAATCATTTTTAAGTACATAAGTGATTGTGGTATTTTTATATCTTGAATCAAACGGGTTTGGATAATTAGCTATCTGGGATATGTTATCTTCCGGCAAAGATAGATAAATAGATTGTGATGCATCTGAATAAGAACCCCAGGAACCGGTAAAATTTTGTGCTCTTACCCGGTAATAATAAAACCGGCCGTCTTCACTGTCTGTAATCTGATAAATGTTTTGAGCCGGAGCTATGGAACTGCTAATTGTAACCCATATAGGAGAAGTATCAAGCCGTTTTTGAAGTTCAAAATATAGCAGGCCTGATTCCAAATCCGTAACCGAAGACCAGGCTACCAAGTAAGAGGTGTACATTGATGCATCCGATACTTCAAGAGCCGCATGCCTGATATTGCTTGTAGGGGCTTCTGGTGAAGGCGGGACAGTAACATCAATTTTAAACTCTATGCTTTTTCTTCTTTTAAACGTTGTGTTTGAAGCGTTAATTGCCTCTACCCACAAATAGTATACTTTATTATGTTCAAGGTTAATGTTTGAAAAATCTACATTCTGCGTTGTTATACTCCGCCAGTCAATTACATCCGGAGTATCTGTAGAACTGGTTAAGTTATAACTGGATATACCGTATCTGAACTCACCAATATCAGCCACTCCAGTATTTACCAAAGAGTACCAGTTAAAACTGAACCCGTATTGAGTATTCATATAATATCTGGTATTGCCTTCAATTTCCTGCGGCATAGGATTGTCTATAAACAGGGTTATAACAGGAACCAGAGGAGTACGTTTATCAAGCAACGGAAATGTTTTGGTTGTTTTAAAACCGAAATTATAACCACTGTTGGGCAGGTTATAGGAAAATCCTGTATAGGCAACACCCAGGCCCAATGTTCTGTCTGGATTTGCGTCAGCATTTAAATCATAGACAATGAAAAAAGCCTGGGTTGCGTCAACGATCAGTGTTGAACTGGTATATCTCAAAAGATTTCTGTCAGTCGTATCAAAATTTGAGGAATCAGGAAACTGGATAAGCGCATTCCCCAGAGAATCGTAAACCCCGGTGGAAATTACCAGATCCGTAGCAGAATCAAACTTGCCGTTGCCGTTAGTATCCTTACATATTTTTATCTGTTTTACCGCATTATAATCAGACGTCCCCAGGTGAGACATTCTTATGCTTTGCCAAAAAGCATCGCAATAGGCGGTTAACTGCATTTTAAGCACGCCAACATTTATTTCATCTATCCTGGCATCAAGCATGGGAATTTCATTCATTACGGGGTTAATAGTGTCAGGGAAATCTTTTATGGTAGCGGTTGATGAAACAATCGGGAAATTGCCTGTAGCTACTTTATCTACATCATTGCCAAGTTTTACAGAGGTATTATCTGCAACTCTTATGCTTAATTCTTTGTTTATAGCTGCCCTTTTTGACATAGTAAGAGTAACATAGTAAAGCTGATATTCCGGCAATGATTTGGATATTACTTCCGTGTTTGAGAAGTTTATAACAGCAGAGCCATTTATAAATACACCGGTTCCCATAAAAGTATCTATTCGAATATCAAACGAAGCATTATTGTCCGCATCCCGGTAAACAGAAATTGCCGCCACATCACTATCTTCACTATCCCCTGTTCTGTCAACTTTCAACTGCTGCCAGGGTGTTGTGTTTGAATCAATGGATACCTTAAACTCCAAAAACGGTTTTGTTTCGCTTTGGTATATTTCCGGAACCGCCAACGATACCTGCTCACAGGTAACAGTATTTCTTGCCTGGTTAATTTTTATCTGCGAAGAAGCAACAGTATCTCCGGACGGACTTATACCGTCAGAACCTTCCTCTCCGAGAAGGTTTATCAGTTTAATATAATCTGTAGTTGACAATAAACTCAATCCCAGCGTAGCATTCTGGGTGAGAGACGAATATTTGGAATTCGGCGACACGTCTACCGTTACATAAAAAAGCTTGCTGGTATTGGTTATTGTCTGGGTATCTATTGAGATTAAGGCATTGGATGCGGCAAAAGTACCCGTGCCGATAAGATAATCAGACCTGATATCATCATGATAAATATTAATACGGGAAATATCATCGTCAACTGTATTTAATCCGGTGCGGATTATTTTTATACTTCGCCAGTTTGTCTGCGTGCCAAAAGCGTCGGTCCTCATTGTAAAGGAAAGCATGGGAACATCTTTGGCGCCCTGTTTTACTGATTCAGAACTGACCCCGCCTAAAGCATAATCCGAAGAAAGGTCATTATAAGTCAGCAATACGGTAGTTGAGCTCTGTACTATAGTTGCGGGGGCAAACACATTCGGCAGATTATTTCTTGCAAAAGGTATGCCTCCGGGAATAATTGTAAAAGCATCTTGCGGAATGGTTAAACCCAGGCTGTCTCCTACTTTGGCGGTATATGATACATCGTAAACAATATAATAATAACCTGTAGTTTCAGTAACGGTTTCAGCGCTGAAAGTTAAATTTACCGCTCCTGAAGTAAAACTTCCCTGTCCTTTAAATGTATCTGAATTTTTGTTAAATACTCGGTCGCCGTTATCACGATATAGTTTAACCGCCGCTACCGCATCATCCGTAGCTGTACCTGTTTTTTGTATGGTCATATTGGTCCAGCTGGCCTGCCCGCCGTACATAGTCCTTACGGCGAACAAACAGATATCCTGATTTTGCTTGCCCTGTATAATTGGCCTGGTAGTAGCTGATACGGGTGTTAACACAGTGCCGTTCCAGTATAACGGGTCTGACACACCGCTCATGGCAAATTTTGTCCAGCTTCCACCCTGGTCTTCAGTTTTTAAAATATAACCTTCCGCACCCAGCGCAAACCCGGCATTAGTAAAATCTGCCGCATAAAATGTCTTGCTTGAAGAGTAAACACTCCAGTTGGCTCCAGCATTTGCCGTTTTTAATATAACACCATTTGCGCCTGCGGCAAGGCCCGTATTAAGATCATTAAAATCTATGTCATATAAAGTAACAGTGGTTGAGCTTGCCTGGGCTGACCAGTTTGCACCGGCATCTACGGTTTTATAGATTGATCCGCTTGAACCTACGGTAAAACCAATATTTGTATCTGAATCCATAAACCTTATGGCGTTTAAATCTTTAACACCTAATGATGGTAGTAAGGCAGATGAATCTACCCAGTTTGCTCCGTTATCAGTAGTTTTATAGATTACTCCGCCTTTACCGGTCACCCAGCCTACACTGCTGGACCCGATTATGTAAAGGGATGTTAATTCAGGGGTACCGCTTATGCCGGTGTTACTATTTATCCAGGAGGTACCGCCATTAATTGTTTTCTTCAGCGTGCCATTTTTACCGGCTATAAAACCAATATTAGAATCTATCATAAATATAGCGTTGAGATCTTCTGTTGTACCTGATGCCTGTTCCTGCCAGCTCATACCGGCGTCCGTGGTTCTGGATATCAGCCCGCCTTTTCCTACCGCCAGGGCAATACTTTGAGTTACCGGAGAAATGTATACACCTGAAAATCCTCTGGCTGTAGTGGTACCGTAAACCTGTGAAATCCAGCTGGTACCGCCGTTACCGGTTTTCTTTATGGTACCTTTGTCTCCCACTGCCCAGCCGGTGTTTGCGTTAAAGAAACAAACATCTTTTAAGTTTTCATCTGTTACTTCTTCAACCCTTGCATAAGCGGGGCCAGCGATATAGTTATTAGAGAGGACAATATTCTTTAGACCTAAATCTTCTGAAGTAAATGTATTGGTACTCGGGTTCATTCTCTGTTCGCCCGGAGTAGCTGTGGAAATAATATTACCCAGGTATGAATTAGCCCTGTTACCGAATTCATCTATGGCTTCTACTGTACCTAAAACGCTGTCTAATTGTATTCTGGCGCTTCCTGAATGTGTTATTCTGAAACCTGTAGCCAGGCCTGGAATTACCGTGACGGATGCTAAACCCACAGACCAGTTGAAACTGGGTGTTTCATCGCAGGTAATTGAAGGCGTGCCGGCAGATTCGTCCGAATAATAGAACTGCTTCTGGTTTTCTCCTCGGAATATCTGAATAGAACCGGGTGATGGCGTCCAATCTATTAAATCTTTTGAAAAATATCCCTTGATTGAATCTGTATATAAATAAACAACTGAGTCCTGATCCAGCATTAACGGATTGTTATTTATATCTTGTGCCTGAAGAGTAATAGCGGCATAACTTGAATGGTCCCTGCTGGCGTAAAAGGTTTGAGGTGCTACTGAAGTAACAACAAGCTTTGAAACCTTGGCAGCAGCGGTAACAGCATACACAGTAAATTCTGAAGTATTTTGTGAACTATCTTCTGTTTTTATGGCAAAACAATAAGGCTGGCCTGGGTTTAATCCTGTAAGATTCCAAGTTAGCCTTGTCCCTGCAGGAATACTGCCGGTGGTTATAGTAACTCCCGGTGACGCCTCATAGACCGTATCATTAAGTATGAGTGTATTGCTGTACTTAATTTTTATTCTTCCGCTTGTTACGTTGTTAAGTGTAGCATCTGCCGTAGGCGCCGTCCAGGTTAGTTTCACTTCACCTTCTCTTGTTATTGAAGGAGCGGCATCAATATCTGTGATGGGTGCGGGAGAACCATTGAAAAGAAACGGACCTAATACTACTGAAGTACTTATTTCATTGTCACCGTTAAAACTTGCACAGTGAAAGTACCAGTCATCCCGGTTAAGGGTTGCGGGAAGTAAAATGTCCGGTTTTTTTATAAGTACGGTTCCTGAAGGAATAGACCCGCCTACACCCAAATCAGCATAGGTGCTTGTATTTAACTGATAACTACCGCCGCTGCCCCAGACTATTTCATCCGGGCTTGCAGCAGATGAGCTGGCCCAGATGTGTGTTGAAGAGGTACCCCACCAGATGTGGTAATATTCCACTTTACCGGGGCCTGAACTTACATTGCTTGTAAAATTGCCGGTTGGAATAACTGTATGAGAGGAATAACTCCTTAAATACTTATCCTGATAATAAATACCCGTAGTTGCCTTCACATACCAGGGCACAGACTCTGCGGATTTTGCAGGGTCCGTAATTTCATCAATAAAATATTCCGCATTTACTGCCGGAGGAACTGCCTGGGTATATTTTGTAGTTGCCAGAAGCAAACTGTCCATTCTTGTCCCCGCGTTACCTCCCACTTCGTTTGCAGCAACAACAAACCTTGAATAAGCCCTGTTGGCAATCAACCCGGTTTCAATCCAGTAAGTTACTTCACCGGTTAATTCAGTAATAAGCCCTACTGAAGTAGTGGCATTCGTAAGATACCCGCCGGATGGATATTCCCTGGAACTTGAATAAATTCTATACACATAGCTATTGGTTGATATAAACGCGCTGGCATTATCTTTCCACTGCCACATAATGGCAAATGTTGAGATAGCGGTACCAAAAAATTCCGTAGGCCTGGCTGGAGGAGAATTATATTGAATTGATATATCGTTTAAAACAGGCGTATTATTTCCGGGACCGGTAAATACTATCTTGTACTGCAGGTATTTACCTAATGCAGCAGGATTGTCTCCGCTGAAAGAAAGCTGTACCCAGGCCGGGGTGGATTCAATTATTCCAAATATTTCGTTTCTGGCTCTCACATAAACATCTACACTGCCCGAATAAGTCCAGGAAGTTATTATCACATCAGTATTTTCGCCCAATGTAGTAACTACATCTGAATAGTATTCTGCAAATGTGTAGTAGTCGGTTTTTGATTCCTCAGTTACGCTTGGTGCTACGGATGGTTCGGGAGTAGTGTATTTTCTGACTATTATTTTATCTACCCAGCCTCTTTCCGGGCCGGATATACCTTTATCAGTTCTGAAAAAATTCCACCTAAAAGCAAAAGATGTTCCCAGTGAAGAAAAATATTCCCTTTCTTCCCACGCCCTGTTGCCATAGAGATAATTTTGTATTGAACCTTCAGGAAACTGAAAGTTAAGATTGCTTGCGTTGGTATAAGGCGGAACCACGGCGCTGCCGTATGAATAGGTACTCCACTGGAATTTAATTCTTATCTGAACATTCTGGCCAAAACTAAAATCTCTTCTTAAGTATGAATTCTGATTAATATTTATCGTAGAATTACATACGGAAAAATTGCCGTCATAAACCCTGTCTTCAGCTATACTGGTAGAGCTGGCAATTCTAAACGGGGCATCCCCGCCTACTGCCCAGGGTGCGTTGATTGCGCCGGATTCCCAGTCTTCATACAAGTCAAATACCTGGCTCCTGATTGATAAACTGGTTGTTGAAACAGCATCATCGTAATACATGAATATGTCTTTTCTGGAGTTAGCGGGAATATTCGGGATTTTTACCCAGAATTTAGTTCCTGTTGAAGACCAGATGTTCCAATTTTCATTCCAGTGAGGAATTAACGTTATACCATCAGAATCTGTAAAACGCACGGTTGTCCCTAATGCATCAAGTTTAATTTCATCAAACATTCTTTTAGTATTGGTAGTGAAAGTAATCTGGTAATCTACGAGGTTGCTTGCATTTGACAGGTTATCTATGGTAATTGTTACGCGGTATTTCCAGCTGGGATGGTACCAGTTAAGCCAGGAAGAAATTCTTAAGTCATAAGTGGTAGCTGTTGAACGGTAAAAGTAGCCATTGTTCCAGTCACTGGAAGATGTCTCTACCCACCAAATTGCATGTAGTGGTTTAGAAATAGAAAGAAGTGCAGTGAAAATTAGTAAGGGTATTAGATATTTTTTTATGTTTTTCATTCTTTTAAATATTTTAAATTATTAAAAGAATTAATATATACTATAATAATACCCTTTTTTTGGCTTAAAGTCAATAATTTTGTTGTTTTTGTCATTTAAAATTGAAAAGTGGACACTTTTTCAATGATTTAAAGTTGAAAAGTGGACACCCCTTTTTAGGCAAATTACCTTTGCTTAAACCTAAACGATTCTTTTATCGTTTAGGCACGCATAGTCCCCTTTCAAGGGGACGTTCCGATGTTGTTTCGGAATGCGGAAAGGGGTTGTTATAATCTAAAGAAAAAGGAGGATTTAGATTATGACACAAATACACAAAAGATTTACAGATGAGCAGATCAAGAATCTCGTAGAACGGTATTTAAAAAAGGAAATTGAAAGAAAGTATATCCAGGAAATTCTTGGAATAGGCAAATCAAGATTCTTTAAATTAGTGGCCGAATACAAAAAATGTCCGGACAAATTCTCGATAAAATATGAAAGAGCTACAAGTACGAAAATACCTCAAGACATAGAACATAATATCATTAAGGAACTCAATATCGAAAAAAAGCTTATTGAAGACAAAAATGTCCCATTAAAATCATACAACTATAGCTACATCAAGGACCGTCTGAAAAATGATTATCACCAGGAGATATCTTTGCCTACAATCATTGACCGGGCTAAAAAGAACGACTTTTATCTTAACAGACCTAAAAGAAAGGCTCATGACAGAGAAGTATTAACCAATTATGCCGGTGAACTTATCCAGCATGATTCGTCACATCATCAATGGAGTCCTTACGCCTCAGAAAAATGGTATTTGATAACTTCCTTAGACGATTACAGCAGGTTCATGCTGCATGCCAGCCTTGTTAAACATGAAACTTCCTGGAACCACATCCTTGCCATGGAATCCATATTCCTGAAATATGGATTACCTTATTCTTTTTATGTAGATTCCCATTCAATTTTCAGATTCGTTCAAGGCAGGGATTCCGTATGGCGGGAACATATCAAGCTCACTGACCAGGCCAATCCTCAATGGAAGCAGGTTTTAACTGATTGCAATGTGAAAATTATTTATGCTTTGTCCCCTCAAGCTAAAGGAAAGATTGAGCGTCCTTATGGATGGCTGCAGGATAGAATTGTCAGAACCTGCGCCAGGGAAAATGTTTCAGATATTAAACAAGCCCAAAACATCTTGAATCATGAAATTCACCGGTATAATTACCGGCAGGTACACAGCACTACCCTAGAAGTGCCGTATTTCAGATTTAAAAAAGCTTTAAGTGAAAATAAAACATTGTTCAGGGACTTCAGCCTGAAACAGCCGTTTGTTTCATCTAAGGATATCTTCTGCTTAAGATTTCAAAGAACTACTGATGCCTATAGAAAAATATGTTTTAATGACTTGTCTTTAAGAATTAATGCTGACCCTCACAAAGATATTGAATTACGTATTTCACCCGTAAATAACACCGTTTCAGAAGTCAGGTGTTGGTTCCAAAATAAGCTTATTGATGTCCTTAAAATCAAAAATATTGATTTAGATTTGGTGTCCACTTTTCATCTTTAAAGTGTCCACTTTTCAATTTTCGCTAACATAATTTTGTTGTTTTTTATGGTTTCTGGGTTAATTTAGATAAATCTGCTTATTTTCTCAAGAAAGGTTTTTACATCAAAGGGTTTTGGCAGGTAATCATCTATACCAAGTGAAAATATTTCTTTTCTCATTTTTGGTGAGTCATAACCGGTAATAACCATAACTATAGTGTTTTTTAACCGCGGATTTGAACGGACATATTTGCAGATATCAAAACCGGATATATTGGGCATCATCAAATCCATGATTATAATATCCGGTGATTCTTTTGGTATTTCCAGCACGGCAATTGATGAAGATGAAAAAAACCTTGCTTCAATATTCTTCATCATAAAAACATCTTTTATAAGCAATGCCACGTCCGGATCATCTTCTATTACAAATATTTTCTTGTTCATTTTTTACGGTTAGACTGCTGGAAGAATTACTATAAACTCTGCGCCTTTTCCTTCACCTTCGCTCCTTGCTACAATTGAACCATTGTGTTTCTGAATAATTCCGTAACTTACCGTTAAACCCAGGCCGGTGCCCTTACCAATGTCTTTCGTAGTAAAAAACGGGTCAAATACATGCCCAACATTTTCTTTTTTTATACCAATACCGCTGTCTTTGAAAGATACCATTAAATTATTTTTATCCAGAGCTGCGGTGATTATCAGCCTGCCGCCGCCGCGCGGAGCCATGGCGTGTATTGAATTACTGACGATGTTCAAGAATACCTGCTGAACATGGCTTGCAGATATTTTTATATTTGGCAGGTTTTTGGGAACATTTTTTATAACTTCAATATTCGAGGACCTCATTTCAGTTTCACAAAAATTCAAAGTTTCAATAATCAACATTTCAATATTTGCCGGCTGGAAAACATAATTTTTTTCACGGGCAAAATCAAGCAGGGCTCTTACAATTTTTCTGCAGCGCTGGGCTGCCTGCTCTATTCTTTGAAGGTGCGACACACTGGGGTCATCCTTGGGAAGCTTTTCCAGCAATAACTGTGCCTGCCCCAATACCCCTGTCAGCGGATTATTGATTTCGTGTGCCACTCCTCCTGCCAGCTGTCCTATGCTTGACATGCGGTCCATTTGAACAATCTGTAACTGCAGTTTTCTTAAATTGTCAACCATCTTATTAAAACTTTCAGCCAATTTTCCCATTTCGTTTGTAGGGGTTACCGTTATTCTGTAGTCAAGATTTCCTTCACCTATTACTTTTGTGCCTTCAATCAATGCTTTTAAAGGGTTCCATATAGAAGTAAACGTAATCACACCAAGTAATATGCCGACGAATATAGCTACGGCGCCAAAAGAAGCAGATATGATAAGGTTTCTCTTGCTTATTGTTTTTACTGTTTCTTCATAGTTACTTAATAACGTGTAATGGTTATCAATAACAATTACAAGTTTTTCCTGCAGGTTTTTTTCGTCGGAAAGAATTGAGTTTTCATAAACACCGAATCTTTTTTCTCTTTGCGCTGAAAATATTTCATTACAGGCTTTGAGGTATAAGAGGTAGCGGCTGTTTATGTCTGTTTTATCAGGGCCTTCCGGTATTTTTTTTATTTTTGACTGAATGGTTTCGGTTTGTTCTATGAATTTATCTTTTTCTGTTGAATCGTTTAGAATGATGAAGTAACTGATGCTTTTTGTCTGTCGTTCAAAGGAAAGGTTTATTTCCCGCCAGAGAGTAAGTGTTTCAGAAATAGCAAGGCTTTTATCAAGAAGGGTTTTAGACTGCTGCGTATAGGAAACGAACATAACACTGATTGACAAAACCAGCGACACAAGTACACCAAACGCGATGAATAGCCGTATTTTTATTGACATGCCAAATTTAAAATATCCGTCTTTCTATTGTGCTACTATTATGGTTCCGTTATAAACTTTGTTTTTTGCTTCCATTACGTAAAGATAAACACCAGGGTTTACGCGGGATCCTGCAGAATCCAAGCAATTCCATTTGAAACACCAGTCAAAACTGTTTGCTTTAGGCGTTCTTTCATAAGAATCAATTTCCCTTATATTACGCCCGTCTATAGTGTAAATTTTTACCCGTACATTTTCATATTGCGGGTCAGAAAATTCAAATATCACGCAATTATTATCATTCGTTCCGTAGTAAGGTGTTACTATTTTAGGATACACCTTTTTAAGCTGCAAGTCAAACTCATCCGAGAAGCAGTTAGTACTATTGTGCACATAAACCAACATAACTGTCAGTACCGCAAAAAACCATAAAACTCTTTTCATTTTACTCCCCCCATTATTTTATTTTTGTTTTTTTACTGCCTATTAACTTCCTTTATTGATAAACACTGATATCAGTGTTAACGTGATTAATCGTTAAGTAATTAACAGTTTATTTTTCTAACCACTTAACAACTTAATCACTTATCCACCGACTTCTTATTTGCCTATCGCATCCAGTTCTTTCTGCGCTTCAGACACATCAATACCGAACTGTTCATATCTGCTTATAATTTTCTTTAACAGGTCTGACTGCGTTTTCTGGTCTATCCCTTTTGCAACCATCTTTCTGTAGTATGTTAAGCTGTCAGTATACATTCTGCCCTGGTTTTTCTGTTCTTCAAGCAGGATCTTGTATTCGCCCTGAGCAGAAGAAGTATCAATCTTTTTGTCTTTAAATCTGACAACAATCTGTTTTATCTTTTCAACACGGTCATTAAATATAAGCTTATCTGCTGTTTTTCTGTAAGTATTATATTCACCCAGATACTGTCTTTCCGGATTGTCGGAAGATACCGGTGCAAGTTCTTTGGATGCAGACGGTTTGCCGGTTTCTTTTGTCTCTTTTGACGGCTTCTGTTCCGCCGGAACGGGTATAACTGGTATCGGCCTCTTAAGCAGTTCTTCCAGCTGGTCTTTAAGCTTTTCAATTTCAACTTTTGCAATTTCAAGTTCTCTGTTTGTGGTTTCAAGTACTTTGTTAGTAGTATCAAGTTCTTTACTGGCCTTATCAAGCTGTTTGCTCTTTTCGTCCAATTTCTGTTCTGTTTCAATTCTGACTTTCTGTTCTTTTGCATAAGCCATTTGCAGTTCCGCATCAAGGCTGTCGTGGAGCACCGGCCCGAATTTCAGAACCATGGATACTTTATGGTTGCCCATGGTGTTTTTTATTCCGCTAAACGGATATTCTATGGCATAATCAAACTGTATTCCTTCGGTTTTAAAACCTACACCTACCGCCAGATTCATAAGTTCTCTGCTTCCAAATACAATTCCGGACCTGAGGCCCATGCCGAAAGGCAAGTATTTTTCTCCGGAAACAGCAATTTTATAATCACTGATTTTATTAGTCTGTTTAGTCATATAATCCAGGCCTAGGGCATAGCTTTTACCGGTATGGGCAAAACCAATATTGTAAACTGCCGGCAATTTTGATTCCACTGTATCGTCCAGGGCAATATTCGGCTGGGTAATATTCTGAATCATAAACGCTACTTTATAGTTTGAAAAAATTGAATACTTCATTCCAAAATCCACTGTTGACGCTGTTTTAGTAAAACCATATTTATCAAACAAAGCGTCTGCTCTGGCAGTACCTGTTTCAAGGGAAGAGGCGATACCGTCATTGTTTAGCGTATCGTAAGTGTACGTATCTTCACCGTAACCAATAGACAATGTTTTCAGATTAAAACCAACATCGAGTTTTCTCACGCCGCCTATAGTAAAGTTCTTGCCGTAGGAAAGAATAAATGTGCTTTCCTTATAGAGATTATCAGCATTAAAGTTCAGCACGGAAACACCGATGGTGCCAAAGTCACGTTTTATCCTAAGCGGCTGGGCTATGCCCACAAAGGAATAGCTTAAATTTGATTTATCCCACAAACCCATATACATCTGGGAATACTGAGCGGTGAATTCACCTCTTGGAATAAGAGACAATCCTGCGGGGTTATAGTACACCGCATAGATATCATCAGCCAGGGCCGTATAAGCCCCGCCCAGGCCTGCCGGCCTGGCGCCGATGGCTATGGGCTCAAAGGCCGCATAGCTTACAGCGGTCATTATAAAACTGACCGTTAACATTAAAATTACGTTGATGCAGATTCTTAAGTGTTTTGCATTCATTGAAGTGCCCTCCGTAAAGGCTGATAATAATTTATAATTGCGTGCGGGAAGCACGTAAAGCATAACTTTACCCCCGTAAAGGCAGACTTCCGTGCTCCCGCAGGATATTTTTTCTATTAAACAATTAAAAAACAATTTTATTCTTTTCATATTTTTACCCTTATCTGGCCACCACTATAGTGCCGTTAAATACTTTTCCTTCGCCTTCCAACTGATAAATATAAGTTCCCGGTATCACTACACTGCCGATTGTATCTGTGCCATCCCAGTACATATAACCGCCGGGAGTATTTGAGTTATCGCTTGTTCTGTCAATTTCCTTTACCAGCTGGCCGTTCATATCAAATATTTTTATTCTGATTTCAGTGGTTTTTGGGTTATCAAATCTAAACAGCGCGCGGTCATTCTGGCCGTCATTGTTAGGCGTAATTATTTTCGGCTTTACTTCATAGTAAGTAAATTCTGTGGCTTTTAACGCATATCTTATCTGGTACATACCAAGATATTTAACATCGGATTTTACGCCCTGGTTTACGGCATCTACCGCAGAAGACAGCTTGCTCCATTCTTTGCCGTTGAAATAGAACAGAGACAACCATTTTTCCGGTTCCTGAAGGACTTTGTTCATCTGCGCGCCTCTGGAAGCAATAGTCTGATTGTCATATTTTATGGAAACCTGAGCTTTGGGTTTTTCAAAGCTGAACCCTGCTGATAATTTCAGCTGGCCATCAACTATTTTGTAAGGTTCAATTACAAAAGATCTGAAAATCGGGCCTTTTTCGCTTACCGCATCTCTTGTCCATTTTATAAATGTGTCTTTTACGGTATCTTTAACATCTTTACCCATTTTAACATAAGAATTGTCAGATATTACTGAATACAGATTTAAGTCCTGGGAATCATCAACCACCATAGAGTCATTATAGTTGCCGCAAATATCTACGGCTCTTATCTTATAATATTTTACTTCATCGGTAACAGTAAGGCTTACATAGGGCTGGGGCACATTCGGTTTTGTAGATACGGCAAGTGTCCAGTTTGCCATATCGGCTGAAGTAAGCACCTGGTATCTGTATATTTCAGATGACCTAAACGATGTTTGGTTAAGCGTCACAAGTGTTGTCTGGCTGGTGGTGTACTGCTGATACTGTACCGGCAGCCAGCTAACGGTAAAGGCATTTCCGTCTCTTGTGTTGGTTATGTTAAGCGGAGGGAGCGGCACAGTATCATCTTTAGGTATGTTAACAAAACCAACTTTTGTCATAGAAGAGAAATTGTTTGACCAGTCACTTAAGAAGAAACCAAAGTAGTATGAAGTATTGCCCACAAGTTCCTTAATAGTTAAAGAATCTGCGGTTAATTTCATTGGGGTTTTAAAGAAATAGGCCCCGTCAAAAGCATTTTCAGGAAGCCTGTCTGTTCTGTAGGTGACATACATTTTATCAAGGTCTGAGCTGTCCGGATAGTTCCAAGACAGGTTAATTATACAACCTTCATTTATGTCTTCAGACCAGGTAGAAGTTACTGAAGTGCTGGATATTCCAGCTGGCGGCAATACATCTTTCCAGACATATATGGAAGTTGTGGCTATTGAGAAATTATTCACTTCATCAACGGTCATAATTTCAAAATAATATGTATTTTGGGGCTGGAGCTGGTTAATCTGGTAACAGGTTGCAGAGGTAAGCAGTTCTACCGGCGATTGGTAAGGATACCCGCCGTTAGCAAGATAGTTATCCGTACTGACGGTTACTACTGTTTTCACCCAGCCTCTGTTCTGGTACTGTGTTTTATCAAAATCAGGATGAGTCCAATTCAGGTTTACGTAAGAACCAATGGCATCATTGGCTTCCGCAAGAGCCGTAAGGTTTGTTACCGCATCTGGCGCAGTAACGTCATAAGCCGTGTATACTGAAGCAACGGTTCCGGTTCCGGAATAGAGTACCGGGTCAGAAGTATCAAAAGTATACATTTTATAGTAATAAGTTGTTCTTGGTTCCAGTTTCAGATGCAAATAAGTTGTCCAATAATGCGGTGTAAGTCCTGAAAGAGTAATACTCTGAGAATGTGACAAATCAGACGGATAAGTTTCCGTGCTATAGAGTATTTTCACACCGTCAAATCCCCTCACATCGCTAACCTGCGGGTTTCTCCAGGTAAGAGCTACATAAGTAGCAGAGCTTATATCCGTTGAAGCATAAGTATCAATCAGCAGGTTATTTATTTCATCCGGAGGATAATAATTGAACGCTCTTGAAGCGCCTGTATTTGACTGATAAGACCAGTTATTTCTGCCAAACCATTCGTCACTGGTCCAGCTCAGGAAATAGTAAGTAACACCCGTGTTCAGATTATTAATATATACAGTCTGGTTTTCTCCCGGATATACATTGGATGTAGAAATGATTATCTGCTGAGCATAATTCCAGTAAGCAAGAGGATCCTGTTTAAGCTGTTCGGCATCAATTAAAGGCGGAACAACTGTTGAATAAACTATTCTGTATTTTCCGTCAATTATTCTGTTTGATGTATAGTCATTACCCATGGCAGTCCAGGTAAGTTTTATTGAACCCGGCACACCGTCTGTCGGCTGGGCCAGCAGGTCAGACAAAGGAGCCGGCGGCTGCGAAGATGTAGAAGCATAAGTGCTTGATTGATAGGTTATGTATCTGGCTTTATCATCCAAAGCGCTGTGATTAAACACATTATCCAGAGACTGGATACCAAACCAGTAAAGCTGGGAAGGATTAAGACCTGTTAAAGTGTAAGACTGATAAGAATGCGGCAGTCCTGTTGCCGGAATACCCCAGATGGGGTCTTTTATGGGAGACGTAATAGTTTTCACAGAAGCATGATTCCACCAGGCTGTAGTATCACTGCTTACATCATAAATGCTGAATGTTGCATATCTGATGATATATGAATAAACCGGCCTTTCATCAGGCATATCTACAGGAGCAGTCCATTCTAACCTAATCTTTCCGCCGCCTTCATCATTTAATCCGGTTACAAATTCAGGAGTTGAATTAAGGTCAGTTACCGGTGTAGGAGGAGTAGTATCAATAATGGCTCCGCCGACTCTCAACACAAGAAATGCCGTATCGCTTGCATACAATGCAGGCACATAACACCCCTGTCCCAATAGGGCTACTATTAAGACAAGACGGCAGAGTTGGTTTAGAATCGACCTTTTATTCATATATTCCTCAAGGCGCCCGTTTCAGACAGCACACCGGCGCTTATTGTTTCAATAGGCAGGTAAGAGATACCAGCTACCCCCGTAGAGGTAAACTCTGTACCTGCCAAAATAATTCCGTTTAGAGATAAAGACAGGGGCGCAGCAAATCCTAAGAACTTTACCCCCGTAAAGGTAGAACTTCTGCGCCCCTTGTTTATGATTGCAGGCGGATAAGAACCATCTGCTACCCCCGTAGAGATAGACTCTGTATCCGCCGTATTTATAATTGCAGGCAGGTAAGAGATACCAGCTACCCCCGTAGAGGTAAACTCTGTACCTGCCAAAATGATTCCGTTTAGAGATAAAAACAGGGGCGCAGCAAATCCTAAGAACTTTACCCCCGTAAAGGTAGAACTTCTGCGCCCCTTGTTTATGATTACAAAAGAAAAAGGCCAATTAGCTGAAGTGTCTGACTTTACCCCCGTAAAGGTAGAACTTCTGTAATTAGCCTTATTTATTGCTATATAATAAAAAAACCCTGAAAACGGTGTTTCCAGGGTGCTAAATATGCTGTTATTATCCCTAATTATTATAATAATAGGGCTAATATAAAATAACAAACCAACCTGTTGCTGCTTACATATAATATAAGCTGGCACAGAAGTCTACCTCTACGGGGGATTTTGGTAACTTTTTTACTAATCTATGGAGCCCCACACTTTCTGTGGGGTACCATCGACCAGCAGTTTTGCTATTGGCCAATGCATTACTCTTGCTTACTCAGACTTGTGAACCTGGAACAAGGCCCCTGCATGCAATTCCCGGGAGAGACATTCTTCCTGGTTCACAAGCAGCCGCTCTTACACTTCAGAGGACTGTGGAACCCAGATTTTGACAGACTGCAAAAATGAAAGATCATTTACGGCTATCAAGTGAAGCCCGATACCATTCTCCGGGCCCACTCAATTTTTACAGACCTTCTGCTGCTGTTACTCTTACTGCAATTCTGCGGTATCTCTGATCAGTTACGGCTGATGGTGTACCTACTCTGAAATACAGATTTCTTACCGACGTTGGCGATACCATGTTGTAATTGTTACCGCTTACTATTGCTGTTGCATACTGGCTACCGCCTGTTACTGGGCCGTATGTTAGAGCTGCGGTTTCAAAGTATCTGCCAGTACCATCTAAAATGTCACCATCAGCAAAATCTGCTTCTGCTGCTTGAGCACTTGCAAACACTGCTGTAAGTGCAACTTTATTGTCACCCCAGTCATCTTTTGTAGCACCATAGGTCCATGCAGGATACACACCGTCGGTTGCGGCCCAGTCACCTACTGTAGCAGACTGTTCCTGACCTGTAACCTGAAGCGTCCAGTTTGTAATTATACCCGTTCCATTGTTTGTTACTGCAATGGCAGAAGATATAACCACTGTTGCAACACCGGCTTCAATGGTAATTTCATCACTGGTATCGTTTACTATGCCATCAATATCACCAACCTTAACTGACATGGTACCTGAACATTTAACAACTACGTAACCGGTATCATTACTTGCGGCAAATATTGGCGCCATTACTCCAGCTACTAAACCAAGAACCAAAACTAAACCTAACAGTTTTCTCATACGATTCACCCCCTCTTTATTAAATTTTTTACTTAAATTTCCTTTTAATCCGTCCATCTTAATCCTCCTAACAATCCTGAAGTTAAAGTGTGCTTCTTGCTTTCCAATATGATTATAGTACGTTTGTTTAGAAAAGTCAAGGGTTTTTTTTAATTTGTTTGAAATGTGAGAAAAGTCACGGGTTTTGGTAGTTGGTTATGGCTGGTTATTCAAACAGGCAAATACTACTTTACAGGTTCAACATATATCCTGGTATAGTACCTTACGTTTCTGATTTCTGAATTTACATCTACAGATACTATAAAATACCATTTTTCCCCTTTCTTGTCTTCCGGTATGTTAATAAATACGGGTATTTCCTTGATTGAGTTCTTATTAATTATTATATCACTCTTTGAAAAAGTGAGCCATTCCGGGTTTTCAGCTTCTTTATAACCCGCCGGGGCAAAAAATCCGTCTTTCACAACATTTAATGATTTTAATGTTATTTTTAATTTTCTATCTGATGAATTTACTATTTTAATAGTTTCATTATATTTTGATTTAATATTAACTTTTTTGCCAAGAGGAAAGTCCATTAAAAACATTCTTTCCGGTGTTACCAGCACAGACACAACACCGCCAAGCTGCTGTTTTCTGATATTCATTATCTCCTGCGCACTTGGTGGTTTCGCAGCTATTTCAAGGTCAAGTTTACATTTTAATCCCACCCCGAACGCTATGCCCGGGCCGCTTTCTTTAGGCACACCTGAGTATGGGTATATAAGAATCCTGTATTTCTTTCCCATCAGTTTTTCATCATTTGGGATAGTGATAAGTGCGTCCGTCTCTGCAGTTTGCCCTGGATCCAGAGAGAAATTATCTTTTTGAATACTAACCCACTTCAGGTCAGGGATAGGTTCAAACCCGTCAGCAGAAGTGGTAGTAGGTGCCTGTAATTCCAGCTTAATATCTGCCATAGACTGGCCGTTGTAAGTAACATTAAACGGAAAGCCTAAACACTGCTGAAGGCTGTAGGTCTGGCCTATTTTAAGATTTCCCAGATACATAGCTCCACACGGGGTAGATAATCCGGCTGAAAATGCAGGGTTATACAACCCGGAGGTAAGTAGTACCGAAATAATGAGTTTTTTTATCATTTCTTTTCAATCCCCAGCAGGCCGTTTACTTTTTCTACCAGAACATGGATATCCATAGGTTTTGCCAAATAGTCATTTGCGCCTGCTTCCATGATTTTCTGCTTGTTTTCTATAGAATCATAACCCGTCATAGCAAGAATTTTGGTGTTTTTCATATAGGGCAGGTTATGAATTTGTTTGCAGATTTCAAACCCATTAACCCCGGGAAGCATGATGTCAAGAACTATCAAGTCAGGCAGATGTTCCGTAATAAGCCTGCCGGCGCTAAACCCGTCATAAGCGGTCCAAACCTCTGCATCTACTTTTTCTTTAATGACCTGCTCTACCAGCTGGGCTACTTCGGGCTCATCATCTATAACAATTACTTTTTTTCTTTGCAGGGTTTTTACCAGTTCCTGCTTTATGGCATCAATGGAAAGACCTTTTTTGCTTAAAAATCCTATATGGTTTAACTTCTTAAGGGTTATGTCTTCATCATATAACCGGTGGCCGCCGGTAGTCTGGGTAGCTACCTGCAGCAACCCCATATCTGTGTAATATCTGATTTTTGAGGGTAGTACCCCCGCTTTTTTTGCTATTTCTGAAATCCTTAGATGCTCACCCATGGTTTAATCCTTCCGTTTGGCTGCTTTTTATTACAATTATTAGTAATTAAACATCTTACTTGTATTTATTAATATAATTTTAGTCTATTTTATATTTTAAGTCAAGGGAAATTATAATGACTTGGTGATAAATTAATACTTAATAAACAGCTGATTGAAACATACTATTTCAGAAGTTTATAAAGGGCGGTGGCAGGTGTGGACGCTTTAAATTTCAAAGCCTCCCTGTATTCTACAGACGTTTTGGTGCTGCCGTCAGGTAAAATGGAGGTTTTGTTTTTCCCTTTGGCAGACCGGGCAAGTTTGGTGCGGTCTACTATTTGTTTTCTTACGCCAATTGTTGTAGTTTCTTTAAAAAGCAGATCAAGCACTTTTGATTCATCAGCTATTTCACATAGAACAGAAAGTTTTACAGCGGGACGGCCTTTTTTCATAATGATATTTGTCAGCCATACATCCAAAGCGCCTGCTTCAAACAATTTTTCTGAAACGTACGGATAAACGCGCGGGTCTAAATCATCAATATTGGTTTCTATCAGCATTACACTGTCCTGCTGATAATTATCTTTCATTTCACCAATTTGCAGGGTGAGTTTGTTGGATAGTTTTGGCACGTCAAAAGTACCGGCACCGAAACCGTATTGTTTGATTTCAAATACCGGCCGTAAACTCTGAGGCTGCATGATAGTAGAAACCAGCGCTATGCCCGTTGGCGTTGCTAACTCGTATTCAACGGTTGTGCTATAAATAGATATATTATTTTTACTGAGCATTTCAATGGTAGCCGGTTCCGGCCTGCCCACGTTTATATCTGAAACAAATATTTTTTCTATACCCAGCATGAAAAACCCTGATATAGCACCCGAAATATCTATAATGGTATCAATAGAACTTAACTCATGAAAATGAGTCTGGCCTCTGGGTATGCCGTGAATTTTTGATTCAGCTGTTATCAGCAAATCCAGAGTTCTAATTGCATCTGCTTTTATTTTTTCCGGAAGGGTGCTTTTTTTCAGGACTTTCAGCATATCAAATGGCGAATGAAAATGAAAATCACTGTCTACTACCGTATTTATTGCGTCCGTATGGCCTTTTTGCACTCTTTTTATTTTAAATTTCCAGTTTTTTAGTTTTAGATGTTTTTTTAGATAGTTTTCAAGCTGGGCGCTTTTCAGTCCGCAGTCAAAAATGGAAGAAAGAATCATGTCACCAGCTATGCCTGATGAACAATTAAAATATGCAATTTTCATGAATTAGAACCTCACTTCTTTTTATTTATTAAGTGCGCTATTACACCGGCACCTATGCCGTCATCAATATTTACTACACACACATTTACCGCACAGGAATTAAGCATTGCTAAAAGAGCTGAAAAACCTTTCAGGTTTGAACCGTAACCCACCGAAGTAGGCACACCTATTACCGGGCAGCTTACTATGCCGCCAAGTATTGAAGGCAAAGCACCTTCCATCCCGGCACACACAACTACACAGGAAGCATTATCCAATTTTTTCTGATGTTCAAACAAGCGGTGTACACCCGCCACACCTACATCAAACACGCGCTCTACGCGGCTGCCCAACGTTTCTGCCATTACAGAGGCTTCTTCCGCTACGGGGATATCTGTTGTGCCTGCGGTAACTACGCAAACATAGTCCATTGATTTGTTTTTTTGCAGTATAATATCCGTGTTTTTTACTACTACCATTTTAGCGGCTTTATGATATACTGCTTTTTTAAATGGTTTTTTAACTGCTTTGTAAACTGCTTCTTCAGCGCGGGAACAAATAACTATACCGCATTCATCGTACAATCGTTTTGAAATATTAACTATCTGCTCTATAGTTTTTCCCGGGCAGTAAATAATTTCAGGAAAACCCTGCCGTTGCAGCCGGCCCGGGTCAGGATGAGCGTAATGATGTACGTTATGTTTAGACATTCCAATCCTCCAATTCCATGTTTGGGTCAGGGTATTTCTTAAATTTACTTATCTTATAGGCTTTTGCGGATTTATATTTATAATATCCTACGGAAGCTATCATGGCGGCATTGTCTGTACATAACCCTCTGGAAGGCACGTACACATGTATTTTATTCGCTTTTCCCCTTGAAATAAAGGTATCTTTTAAAAATCCGTTGGCGGTTACTCCCCCGCCTATAACCACATTTTTCATTTTAAATTTTTTGGCTGCTTCTATAGTTTTATCTACCAGTGTGTCTACTACCGCAGATTGAAAAGAAGCGCAGATATCGTTTACATGGGTTTTATCTTTAGCAATTTTAGCGGCATTATCGCGGACATAATACACCACTGCTGTTTTTAACCCGCTGAAACTAAAATCCCAGTTTTCCCATAAATACGGCCTGGTAAATTTTACCGCAGAAGCATTGCCCCCTCTGGCCGATTTCTCTATTACAGGCCCGCCGGGATAGGTAAGATTAAGCAGTTTTGCCACTTTGTCAAAAGCTTCACCTGCGGCATCATCACGGGTTTTACCTAATACTTTATAACTGCCAAAATTTTTTACCAGGACCAGTTCTGTATGTCCGCCGGAAACTATTAAACTTAAAAAAGGCGGTTTTAACTGCGGGTGTTCAAGAAGAATACCGAAGATATGGCCTTCAAGATGATTTACAGGCACCAGAGGTTTTTTGTAAAGGTAAGAAATTGTGTTTGCAAAGGTCCAGCCCAGAAGAAGAGAACCCATTAATCCCGGGCCCGCGGTAACAGAAATGGCTGACACTACATCTTTTTTATGCAAATCAACAAGAGTGAACCCTGCATCAGTTACCGCTTTTTCAAATACATAATTTATATTTTCCAGGTGCGCCCTGCTGGCAAGTTCCGGCACAACACCAAAATACTGCGCGTGCATTTTCTGCTGTGATGAAACTACATTTGATAGTATTTTCCTACCGTTTTCTATTAATGCTACTGCAGTTTCGTCACAAGATGTTTCAATACCTAATGTTATCATTTCTTTAACCGTTTGACTGTATTTTTTGTTTCAAGCAGTTTATCAAGATAAACCAGCTCTATGCCTTCCTGCTCAAACACCGGCTGCATTTCTATAAGCACGGAAAGCAGGTATTTCTTATGAATATGGCCTATGGCTACTGCACTACCATTCATTTTGGCTATTCTTACTATTTGCATACACTTTGCTTTTGTTGCCTGCGTACTGTCTTCCACATCAAGAAACAAATCATTTTTTACAAACGGTTCATTTATTTTTTTTGCTAAAAATTCACCGCTGGAATCTATGGCTGTTACTGAATCAAGAAAAAAAACATTTTGTTTTTTAAGTTCCGATAAAAGCACGTGCATGCCATAGCGTTCTCTTGTAAAAGCGGAACCCATGTGGTTATTTACACCGGCAGGAGCACCAATGGCTTTTAAGCTGTCGCGCACAATAGCCAGTATTTCTTTTTTCTTCATAGAAAGAAGAAGCGCCTGTTTGCCGGGATTAATTTTCGGATAGCCTTTTGGCTCCATGGAAAGATGAAGCAGGTAAGGAATTTTTCTTTCCTGAAGCAGGGCTGCTATTTTTTTTGAATATCTTTCTTTTGGAAACAAAGAATAGCTAAAAGGAATCCCGGAACTTAAGAATTCTTCAACTTTTTTCTCATCATAACCCAGGTCATCTATTACAAGCGCCAGGCGGGCTTTGATATCCATACGGAAAACCAGATGAACCAACATCTTTTTGTCTTTGCCTAAATATAAATGAACAGTTCTTGTTTCTTTATCCCGTTTTAAACTTATCTCCGGCTGCAATGCATCTGTAGCTTTTGTAATTTCTTCCTGTAACTGGTCTATTCTTATTTTTTTCGGCTGGCGGATTTCCTTGGTAATTACAATCCAGCTGAAAAAACCGCTTCTTTTTTCCTGCCAAGTGTGACTGAGTACATCTGCATCTGTAATACCGTTTTTTAAAAGTGTTTCATTTACTTTTTCATCCAATTTAAGCGTATAACCGGAATAGTCTTTTTCAATTACGAAATAGTAAACACCGGCTGAAAGAACAAGCAACAAAACAATAATCAGTACCGGCCTTAGATATTTCATTTCCTTCTTCATTTCACTCCCAAAAACAATGAAATAGTTTTAAGTGATATAAATGATTTTAGGTGAAATTAAACCTTAAAATTTTCAACTGTCCGAAGCAGCCAGTTTCTGGATGCAAGTTTTGAAAATTTAGGGTTAATGAACCGATGACCGAATGTTTCTGTCAAAAATCATTAAAAATCATGTAAAAACTGTTTCATTGTTTCACTCACCCTTCTTTCTGCTGCATAAACACTTTTCTTGCTTTTAAAAGCTCGATGGCGCGTTTTAATACTTCATCTTCTATTTTTGTTTCTTTTTTATCCTTAGGTTCTTTGCCTTTTGGATAAACCGTCTCTTCCTGCATCATCAGCTTTGATTCCACTTCAGGAGTAACTTCAATATTTACATCCGGCTCAATGCCGCCTTTTTTTGTTTCCGTATCTACCTGTATTAATCTGCCTGACGGCGTATAATACTTTGCCGTAGTAAGTTTTAACGCACAGCCGTCCTGGAGCGGTATTACGCTCTGCACACTGGCTTTCCCGAAACTTCTGGAACCTACAATAAGCGCTCTCTTATGATCCTGCAGGGCGCCTGAAACAATTTCTGAAGCAGAAGCAGAACCCCTGTTTATAAGCACAACCACCGGAACATCTTTCCATAAAGCTTCTTTATTGGCCCTGTATTCACGGTAACTTTCAGGTATTCTTCCTTTGGTATAGACTACCATTTTGTTTTCACCCAGAAAAAGGCTTGACACTTCCACAGCCACATCCAGCAGTCCTCCGGGATTGTTTCTTAAATCGAAAACAACGCTGTCCATACCTTTTTCTTTCAGTTCGTTATAAGCTTTTTTAAGGTCACCCGCACTGGTCTGGTTAAATTCCAGCAAATGTAGATAGCCTACGTTATCTGTAAGCATTTTTGAACGCACATTTTCAAGTTTAATTATTTCACGGATTATTTCATAATCAATTGGTTCTTTTGACCCTTCACGGGCTACGGTGATTTTTACTTTTGTGCCCGGGTCCCCGCGGAGTTTTTTCACTGCATCTTCCATGGTTATATCCATTGTGCTTTCACCTTCAATTTTGACAATTTTATCGTCCGGCAGCAGCCCCAACCTGTAAGCGGGCGTGCCCGGCATAGGTGAAATAATGGTAAGCCAGTTATCTTTTATTGAAATTCTTATACCCAGTCCGCCGTACTTTCCCTCTGTTTCTATTTTCATTTCTTTATAAATTCTGGGTTCAAGAAACGCGGTGAAAGGATCCAGGGGTTTTAACATGCCGCTGGCAGCCGAATAAATTAGTTTCTGCGTATCTACTTCTGTAACATACTTTTCCTGCGTATGCGTAAGCACATCAAGCAGAAGCTTGAGCTGGTCATAGGTTTTGTCTTCTTTTGCGAAAGAAAACACACATATGTTTAACAACATTGCTGCGGTAACTAAAAATCTTAACATTATTGCCTCCTGTTATTTTTGCAGCCATTCCAGAGGATCCTGGGGCTGGCCGTTGACCGAAATTTCAAAATAAAGCGTATTATTGCCGGATTTCCCCAATTTTCCCACAACATCACCCGATTTTATTTGTGCGTCGTTATCAACAAGAATTTCATTTAATTGACCATAAATTGAATAAATCCCGCCGCCATGATCTACAATAACGGTATTGCCGTAAGATCTGAAAGTTTTTGCGTATACCACTTCACCCTTATCAATGGCAGTAATCTGAGCGCCTGTCTGTGCCTGAATTTTAATTCCATTTGATATGACATAAGTATCAAATTCTGCATGTTTATTTTTTCCATACTTTGTTATAACCTTTCCGCTTACCGGCCATTTGAAAGATTTCTTTTTTTCAATGAAGGATTTTTTTGCATATTCTTCCTGCTGTTTCTGCTGAGCAGTTTCATCTTTTCTTTTTTCCAGCGATTCTATGAATTGTTTTAATTCCAGGGATGTTTCATTTAATTTTTTTATTTCCTCTTCTACCGAAATTCTAATACCGCGGGCGGTTTTATATAATTCTGCTTTATCCTTTTTCATGGCTTCCTGTTGGGACTGCTTTTGGATAAGGTCTTTATTTAATTCATCTAGGTCTTCCTGGATTTTAGTATATTTCTGAAAAACGCCTTTTGCATAATTTTCTCGGTCACTGGCCAGTCCTATTTGGCGGGTTTTGACTTTCAATGCGTACAAAGACATGGATTTTACCCAGACATCTTGCATGTAAAAATCAACTGAGTAATAATCTTTATAGATTCTGTCCAACTCTTTTTTCAGCACGTTTTTCCATTGGCCTGCTTCCATCTTTGCCAAGTTCATTTCTTTTTCAGTATTTGCTAGCTTCTTTTTGGTGCTACGAATTTCTTTTTGTATTTTTGTTATTTCATTGTTGATTTTACTGGTTTCGCGTTCTATGCGGGCAAGCTCCTTACGAATTAACTGTTCTTCTCTCTCATATTTAAGTTTTTCAGACTTCTTCTGACCCAGCTGCTTTTCAATCTCTTCAAGACTTGATTTTTTAGTAGTTATTTCTTTTTTGTATTTTTTTAAAAGTTTATCATACTCACTGGCAACTGCGGGCATAGCAGTTACTACAAAGGTAATAAGTATTCCTAAAACAATCCTGCAAATTTGCTTATTTTTCTTTTCCATGGAGTAATTCCATCAGTACGGATGATAAACCAGTTAAAACTATCAGAAAATACCATTTTAACGGCAACCCAATAAACACATTACCGGGTAATATTAGTTTTTTCAAAAGTATTATTACAAAAACAGCTATTGCAATACCTGACAGTCCGGCATAAATACTGAAATGCGCACCAACAACTCTTTTTAACAATTCTTTTTTATTATGCATAAATTCTGACAAGAAAAAGAAAAGCAGTATTACAAAATATGCTATTAGCACAATTTTTATCATCACATCTGCGTAAAATGAAAATGCTCGTACTTTTTCTACAAGGCTTAACAACCCCGCGTCGTATTTAATTTCACTTATACCATTTATAGCATTTATTTGATTTATGGTATCTTCAACATAAAAAGTATCAATCACGTATAATTGAACATTAAATGTATCAGGAAATGGATTTTCGCCTGCTATAAGCACCTCGTTTTTTACTTCAGCAAATTTTTCTTTTACCTGCTCTCGGGAATAATAGGCAACTGTTTTTATGGATTTAATTGAGCGAATCTTCTCCCCTGCTACTTCCGGGGCAGGAACATCCTTATCAAGAAAAACAATCATTTCAAATCTTTGTATTAATTCATTTTCATAGAAAAGAGTGTTTATTTTTACAAAAACTATAAAACTTACCAGCATTGTTATTATGAAACTCAAAACAAAGTAATGAGCCATGCTTTTGATGATTTTCTTATTCATTGTTTAACCTCTTTAATTAGGTCTGAAGCAAGAAAAAAGTTTAATTCTGACCTTTTATTATATTCCTTTAAAGCTTGGATACGCATTTTTAGTGCATTATCCTTGTTTTCCCATGCTGATTCAACCACATGAAGTGTTTTCTCCGGGTCAAGGGTTTTAAGAAAGTAGTTTTTATAGCCGAATTCGGTTAGAAAGTACTCAAGTTTGCTATCTTTTGATATTCCTACAACTGGAATTCCTGACATAATGCCTATTACAAGTGCGTGAAACCGCTGAGATATTAACAGGTCTGTATTTTCAATTATCCCGAACAAGCTTTCAGGATTAATCCATCTTGTTATCATACATTTGAAATCCAGTTGTTTTAAAACTTCTACCGACATATTATAATCACGTTCTAAATGAAACGGCACAAAAACAAACTCTGCTTTTACCTTTTGGTGAACGACTTTACACAGAGACACAATCTTTTTAACTTCTTCTTCATAGTTTGTTTTATTTTCCGGGGCCTTTAAAGCAACAGCAATCCTGTTAATTTTGTTTTTGCTGTAAAGAACCTGATTGCTTTCTCTTAATGAAAACACTACATCTGCTGTTAAAACCGTATTTGTTATGTAATTTTCTTCAAGAAACTTTTTTGAACCCTCGGACCTTACTGTCAGTACATTAACAAACCTCAGCACAGCCCAGATAAGAATTTTGTTTTTTGATTTTTTAATTGGCACAAAATCAACACCGCACAGCATTACCTTTTTACCCGTCAGTTTTGCCAGCGTTATCAGGGCCAGATAGTAATACAGACTTAAGCTGCCGGTAACGTCCTGAAAAAGGCCTCCGCAGAATATTACAATGTCGTTTTTAAATATTGCATTAATTACATCATCAATTCTCCAGCGGTTTACTGTTTTAATAGCGTTTAAAAATGGTGAATTAACACCTTTCCTGTACATAACCTCAAACTCTATCTTATCAGCCTTACGTTTAAGGTTGTTTATCACACTGGAGAGAATCAGTTCATCTCCTGCATTGTTAAACCCGAAGTATCCACAGATTAAAACTTTTACCATTTTATTTGTTTTCAACGGCATGAATATATTTATTTGTAAAATATACTGCAATTACTCCTGCTGAGTAACCTATTATCAAACCATAAATCACTCTTAATAACGACAAATAAAGCGGAGTATGTGAATGCATAAAAGTATTGATTATTGATATCTGGCCAATCAGTCCTAATACCAGCAATACGCGTGAATTTAATACTACTCCCAGCAAAAACAGCGGGTGCCCGATAATTTCCTTAAATCTGGGTCTTACACCGAACACATCTTCAAGAAAATATCTTGTTTTTGATTCTGCTACGGATATTTCTGGAGTATTCCCGCTTCTTATAAGCATGTAAACGAAAAAAAGTACTATGGATACAATCACAATAAGATTCCCCAAATTCAGATGTTTGTGCATAAAAGCTTTGATTTCTTCATAATCAAACAAGCAGAACACTGTTACAATAATAGGTACAGCCATGGCTAATTTCACGCCTTTGAACATATTTAATCTTATTAGAAATTCTGTATTTGAAATCAGGACAGACATCAACAAAGTACCTAGAAGGGTAAATCCGGAAACCTTAAAAAACACCATTGAAGCTTCTTTTAAATCTTTACTTCCTTCGTTTATCTGTCTTTTGATTATAAAACACATAATATATACCGGCAAAAACAATGCCAGCAACAGGGCCAGCAGTTTCCCCGCAAATGCGGGCAGAAAATAAAGGTATTTGTTCATCTTTGCCTGATTGAGAGTGAACCCTGAATTATCAAATTTTACACAGGTTTCCCGCAAAATATCCAGATTTTGTTCTAATGTAAGGTTTTTATTGAAATCATAATATATCACCCGGCAGTTTCTTTCTTTCACAGCTCTTAAAAATCTGGAAATCACTTCTGTGGTATTTAATCCCGGTTGGTTAATTCTATGGGCTCTTATAACATTGCAAGGTATTACCGCTAAAGCGCTACGGAAAAGCTGTTCTTCCTTGCTGCTTTCTGTAAGCACCAGCCTCATGTTCCTTTGCGCAGCCTCGTTTATCAGTGCCGGTTTAAAATCTTCCGTTACAATAACCGATGAAAAGTTTTCCGGCAATATTTGGAGGATGGCAAAATCTTTCCCGGGTCTTAAGATACAGTCAAGTCCGTATTTTTTTAACAAGTCAATATTTTGCTTTAAATAACCCCAGCCGGCTTCACGAGCCTTTCCTTTAAGTTTGAATATGGTGTAATTTCCGGTATTTACTGTTTCAGGGTCTTCGTTATATTTTTCTTTTATTATATTTTTAAAATACTTTGCCAGTTCTTTGCTTTTTACTACAAAGGTTTCAGGCATTATGGGCGCTTCCGGAGACACCAGCCCGAGTAGTTTATATTTTTCAATATCAGCTTTTGTAAAATAAACTACATTTCCGCTTTCGTTAAGGCTTTCAACGGTTTCTTCATCCAGCACTACTGAAGTAACACCCATTGTTTTTAAACGGTCCAGCAAATTTTCTTTTTTGTAGTTTTCCCGGGCACAAATTTCATTTATTTGTTTTAATTCAACACAAACCTCAACGTTTGTATTTCCGGCTTCATAGGCTAGCCGTAAAACAAACTGTCTTATTGCAGCAATTAGTATAAGTGCTAACAGAACTATTTTTATTGTTTTCTTCATTTTCTTTTCCTTGCTGAGTTTTTATATAGTTTTAAGTATTCTTTAACGGGTAAGTTCCAGGAAAAATCTTCGTTTAATGCGTTTTTTATCAAGGCCTCATGGTTAGTTTTATTTCTGAAATTGTCTTCCGCTCTGGTTAAAGCATTTAAAAAACTTTCCGGTTTCGGTTCATCAAACAGAAAACCAGTACCTGTTTTATTAACCGAATTAAATTCTTTTATAGTATCGAATAGCCCGCCTACTTTCCTTGCTACTGGTATAGTGCCATAGCGCATGGCTATCATTTGGCCCAGCCCGCAGGGTTCAAAGTGCGACGGCATAAGAAAAAAGTCACTACCGGCATATATTTTGTGCGCCATATTGTTATCAAAATCCAGCATCAGCTTTATTCTAAGCGGATACTTTGCCGCTAACTCAGAAAGCTTGTCCTGAAAATATCTCTGGCCTAAACCCAAAATAATTACCTGCGCATTTTCCAGTTTTTCTATTGTTTCAAGAATTAGATCAAAACCTTTCTGGGCGTCAAGTCTGCTTACCATGCCGAAAACAGGATTATCGTTTACAGGCAGGCTTGTTTCTTTCTGCAAATCTGCTTTACATATTTGTTTATTTGAAATAGCTTTTGAGCTGTAATTTGCTTTGATAGTGCTGTCTGTTTGCGAATTCCAGGAATTTACATCAATCCCGTTTATAATGCCGGAAAGGCTTTTTTCTCTTGATTTCAACACACCTTCGAGCCCTTTTCCCTGGTCCTGCTGTTGTATTTCCCGTGCATAAGAAGGGCTTACTGTAGTTATTAAGTCGGAATATACAATACCGGCTTTCATGAAGTTTATATTACCATAAAACTCAAGTTTCTCAGAACAAAAATTATCCCGGCTTATGCCTGTGGCATAAAAAATACTTTCCGGATAGATACCCTGATAAGCAATATTGTGTATAGTAAATATAGTTTTTACTTTTTCCTGGCAGAAATAAGCGTCTGTTTTATAAACCGTACGCAGATATGCGCTTACCAGGCCTGTCTGCATATCGTTGCAGTGTATTACATCGGGTTTGAAATCAACAATTTTGCAGACCTCCAGAACAGCGCGTGAAAAGAAAATATATCTCAGCGGATTATCGGAATAATCACCGTCAGCGGTTCCGTAAACCTCGTCTCGGGCGAAGAATCTTGTGCTTTCAATAAAATAAGCGGTAACACCTTCCTGTATTTTGCTTTCCCATAACTGTGCTGGTTCAACTTCATTTGCTATGGGAATAAAGAACTGGTTTTTAAGATTTTTTAGTTTAAATGCTTTTCTGTCAATTTTTTTATGCAGAGGCAGGATTATTCTAACATCGTGTTTGTGTTTAGCAATGAATTGGGGCAGGGTTCCAAGAACATCCGACACCCCCCCGACTTTTATATAAGGAAGGCATTCAAAACCAGCGAACAGTATTTTCATCTTTTAGTGAAATGCGTACTTTACACTTCCTCGCGCAGAAACTTTGCAGCTTCTTCCGGAGCCACCGGGTTAATATAAAAACCTGTACCCCATTCAAATCCTGCAACACGCGTTAATTTTGGCATGATTTCTATATGCCAGTGATAAAAAGGAGAATTGGGTTCTTTTAACGGATTTGTATGAATGAGGTAATTATAAGGCGGGTTATCCAACGCCTTATTAATTTTATCAAGAACCGTTTTCATAATTTGTGTCAGCAATGTGACATCATATTTTTCTATGTCACTGAAATGCGAGTAATGTCTTTTCGGCAGTATCCAGGTTTCAAAAGGGAAACGTGAAGCATAAGGGCAGATGGCAATAAAGTTATCGTTTTCAGTCACTACTCTTGATTCGTCGGAAAGCTCCATAGCTATTATATCGCAGAACACGCATCTTTCTTTGAAATCATAATAGGCTTTTGAACCTGACTGTTCCTGTTTTACTTTTACAGGCACCATGGGCAGTGCTATAAGCTGTGAATGCGGGTGCAGTACGCTTGCACCGGCAGCTCTACCGCGATTTTTGAAAATTAGAATGTATTCAAAACGTGTATCCCTTCTTAAATCTCCTATTCTGTCTTTATACGCCCAGATAACATCTTCTGCTTTTCTATCTTCAATGTCCGGAAGCTCTTTGTTATGTTCGGTGGTTTCAATAATTACTTCATGCGCGCCTATCCCGCTCATCATATCAAACATACCTTCGGCACTGCGGTGAATTTCCCCTTCGATACCCAGTGCGGGGTATTTATTCGGAACCACGCGAACCCACCAACCGGGTTTATCTTTAAGAGAGCCGTATTTTCTGTAGGCAATAATTTCAGAAGGAGTGAGATGCTCATTGCCTTCGCAGAACACGCAGGTTTTTAGTTCTTCTTCATTTTCTACCGGGTTTTTCTCTACTGAAATTTTCTTTCTTTCTGTTGATATGATTACCCATCTGCCTATAACCGGATCTCTTCTTAAATCTGGCACAATTCCTCCGAATAAGTGTTTATATTAATTTTCTTCCTGTTTATTTTCCTGTTCATCCCGGGCGCCGGGTTCTTTAAACAATTCTTCACTATTTAGTTCATTTTCAGCCTGTGCTTCGGCTTGCTGCGCTTCAGGATTTCCTGACGGCTCTAATGGTTTTTCTGTAGACATGTCTTCTATTATAGGCAGGTCATTAAGTGTTTTCAAACCGAAGTATCTCATAAATTCAAGGGTTGTGCCATAAAGCAGAGGACGGCCTACGGTTTCTTTTCTTCCTACTATACGGATAAGTTTTCTTTCAAGCAGGGTATCTATGACATTGGTAACTTCTACGCCTCTTACATCTTCAATTTCCGCTCTGGTAACCGGCTGTTTATAAGCAATAATAGAAAGTGTTTCAAGCGCGGAATTTGAAATTCGTATTGTTGTTTTTTCTCTAAACAACCTTCTTACGTAATGGCTGTTGTGCGGGCGCGTGGCAAACTGGTACCCGTCTGCGACAAAACGCAGTTCTATAGGCCTTTGGGCATAATCCTGAGTGATTTCTTCTATTGCTTCCTTAAGCAATTCTTCCTTGATATCCGGCTTGTCTGAAAATACTGATTTCAGCCGTTCCAGGGATACGGGTACATCTGTGATAAAAAACAGGGTTTCTAAAATGTCTTTTAGTTCATTCTTTTTCATTGTTTTGGCCGTTACTTTCTAAGTTTTCCTTATTAATAATTTCATTATTTTCTGTTTTGTTTTCAATTATTTCTTCTGCCGGGTTTTCCTGTACCGGAGGTTCTTCCGGTTCAACAGCTTCTTCCGGCATTTCTTCAGGGGGTGCGGGTTCTTCCTGAATTTCAGGCTGTATTTCCAGGACAACAGTTTCCTGTGCTTGTTTATCCGGTTCCTGAATATCCGGCTTGTTTAATTCAGCGGTTTCAGTGGCACCGATATCATTTTTAGTTTCTTCTTTATAATTTGCAGATAACTCCTGGGCTTCTTTTAAAGAACTTTCATTCAAATAAAGCCTTATTTCCCCAAATACCATAGTCTGCCTGGCTACGGTCTGTTTTAATCTTATAAGTTCAAGGATAGCAAGAAACAGAACTATCATATTCAGCCGGGTTTTCTGCTGTTTGAGCAAATCCCTGAATATCAGATACTTTCTGCCGTGATTATCCTGGGGTGCGGTATCAAAGGAGCCCATAATTTCGCGTATTTTTCTTTCTATGGGTATTTCTTCAAATATGATTTCTTTTATTTTTTCAGGCAGTTCTTTTATGACTTCCTTGAATGATTCAAGTAAATCAAAAAGATTGGCTTCCATCACATAATCTTCTTCTGAAAACACGGGAGCATTTTTATAGTATGCGCCTTTTTCGGCAAATTCTTTTAATTCCAGGAACTGGGCTGCCTGTTTGAATTTCTGGTATTCAAGCAGTTTTTTTGTAAGTTCTTCTCTGGGGTCCGGGCCTTCGTCTTCTTCGACCGCATTGGTAGGAAGCAGGGTTTTTGCTTTTATCTGCATCAGCGTAGCGGCCATAATAAGAAACTCACTTGCCACATCCAGGTTTAACTCTTTCATGATTTCAATATATTCCAGATATTGAGCTGTAATGTTGGATATTGGGATATCATAAATATCCAGGTCATTTTTCTTAATCAGGTAAAGCAGTAAATCCAGCGGGCCTTCAAATATTTCCAGGTGTACGTTATAGTCCATTAGAGTTTTATTGTTTTCAATACTTCAGCCATGACTTGGGAAGCATAATCAAAGGCCTGCTTCCTGCCCTGTGCAAGAATATCGTCAACCAATCCTTTCTGTTTTGCAAACTGTTCTCTTTTTTCTCTTACGGGTTCAAGTATTTTTAGAATGTTTTTCGTAAGTTCTTTTTTATCAGCTACGCAGCCGATTTTGCCTTCTTTGCAGAGAGCTTCTGTTTCCTGTGCATTTTCTGAAAAGAATTTATGAAAAGCATAGACAATACAGCCTTCCGGGTGACCCAGGTCTGTAAGACGGATTTTCTGCGGATCAGTAAACATCTGGTTTACTTTCTGGGTTATTTCTGCGGGAGTATCTGCCAGGCAGATAGCATTATTGTAGGATTTAGACATTTTTCTTCCGTCAGTACCCGGTACACGGGGTGCATTGGAAAGAATAGCTTTTGGCTCAGGAAATATTTCACCGTAAAGAAAATTAAAACGCCGGGCAATTTCGCGGGTAAGCTCTAAATGAGGAAGCTGGTCTTCCCCTACCGGCACATGAGTGGCTTTGTACATTAAAATATCAGCCGCCTGCAAAACAGGATAGCCTAAAAAACCGTAAGTATGTATATCTTTATCTTTAATTTCTTTTAATTGCTCTTTATAAGTCGGACAACGGAACAACCAGCCTAAAGGAGTAATCATGGACAGGACCATGTGCAGTTCTGAATGCTCTTTAATGTCTGACTGGCGGAAAATTACGCTTTTCTGCGGATCTAAACCGCAGGCAAGCCAGTCTAAAACCATTTCCTGCGTATTATCTTTCAGGTTTCCGGTATTTGCGTATTCGGTAGTTAAAGCATGCAGGTCTGCTACCATGTAATAACAGCTGTATTCATCCTGTAGTTTTACCCAGTTATTAAGAGTGCCTATAAAATGGCCGATATGCAGTTTGCCCGAAGGGCGCATACCGGATAATATTCTTCCTTTTTTTTCCATTACAAACCGCCGCCTGAAATAATTCTTATCAACAAAACCGCAATAGGGCTGATAACATTCCAAAGTATGCCGCTCATCATAAGAATGATGACAATATAGAAACCGTAAGGCGCTATTTTTTCATATTCGTAAGCCAAACGCGGCGGGAGCAGCCCTGTAAGTATATGACTTCCGTCTAACGGAGGCACGGGCAGCATATTAAAAACTGCAAGCACCACATTTAGCTGTATTAATATTTGAAACATTCCGATGACGTAAGAATCAAAGGAAAAATCTATAGAAGATACAAGCCTTAACAATATACCGCAAATTATTGCCAGTGTGATATTTGAAACCGGTCCGGCTAAACCGATAAGCATCATGTCCCTTTTAGGATTTTCCAAATGCCAGGAATTAATTGGTACCGGTTTGGCCCAGCCGATAAAAAATTGACCCGACATAAGAGACATGACAGGCAGTACTATCGTACCGATTAAATCAATATGCGGCAAAGGGTTCAGTGTCAGCCTGCCCAAATTATAAGCAGTACTGTCACCCAGTCGCTTTGATATGTAACCATGAGAAATTTCATGAATAATTATGGAAAACATTAAAAGCGGAAAAATTACAAATAACCTGAATAAAATATCCATTTTACCTATTCTTGTAAAACTTTATTATGTGGCTTTCGGCTTCAGTATATTTTTTAAATCTTCTTTTATTTGCATCTGCAAGGATTTTTGAAAAAACCGGGCCCGGTTTAAAACCCATTTTAATCAGGTCCGAACCCTTAACAATAAAAGCATTTCTGCTGAATTTTATTGATTTAAAATAGCTTTCCGCCCAACGGGGCAGTTTTTGCACAGGTTTTCCGTTTATGCATCTGTAAACATCTGTTATTTCCTGTTTCATTAAACGGGGCATTTTCCATTTTAAAAGAACTTGTTTAACTTCTTCTATGCTTTTACCGCTTAGCAGGCAGGCTAATTTCTGCCTATCATTATAATTATTAAAAATATTAGCATTAATTATAGCAAAATTTGCCCCTTTAGGAAAATCAATACGGTATTTTTCAAAAAGGCCCAGGCATTGCTTTGAATTTTTCTCATTTAATGCCAAAAGAAATTCATTTGTTATGCGTTCCTGGGATATCTTCTGTAAGTAACCTCCGGTTATAGCTGAAACCATAAGTCTATGGGTATTATTTTCTGGATTGAAGTTAAAACGTGATAAAAACCTTAAGGCCCTCAGTATTCTTGTAGGGTCATCATGGAAACTTTCAGGGTGCAGAACAGCCAGCTCTTTCATTTTCAGGCTGTGCAAACCATCAAACGGGTCTAATAATTCGCCAAAATTAACAGAATTTAGCGATACAGCCATGGCATTTACTGTAAAATCTCTTCTTTTCAGGTCTTCTTCAATAGTTCCCGAAGAAACCTCAGGAAGAGCACCGGAATTACTGTATTTTTCTTTCCGCGCCATAGCAATATCTACAATCAGTGGCCCTATTTTTAGTTTTGCAGTGCCGAAAGAATTATGAAATTCCAAAATTTTGAATTTATTTATAAAAGCATTAAACTGCCGTTTGCCATTCAAGCATTCAACAGATAAATCAATATCTTTTGATTTTCTGCCCAGATAGAAATCCCTCACCGGCCCGCCAACAACAAAAAGCCTCATATTTAAAGACTCTGCTTTAGCGATAACTGGTTTAAGGGTAATAATAGGAAAGCATTTTTCAAGCTTTTTCTTTCGTATGGTTTTATTCATAAATTGAGGCAGGTTATTTGCTTTTTTTCTCAGTTTTGCTTTCAGTTACAATAGCTGACACTGACCAGACTGGATCGTTTGATATAGTATTCAGGAGATTACGGTATATTACAAGTTCCGGAGATAGTTCAATTATTTTTTTCAGCCCTGAAAGAACATTCTCTCTTAAAGAAAGATTTGTTTTTGCTATATCTTCCGCGCAGGGCAGATTTTCAGGAATTTTCTTTTCCCTGGCGTGGAACATTTCAATTCTTATAATTTTCAGTCCTGCATCTTTTGAAAGATAGCGGACTATTTCTGTTTCATCAGCTAAATCATTTTCATGATTAAGCAGTTCTACCAGGGAATCCAACCCGAACATAATTATGGGCTGGTATTTAACTTTTTCTTCCGGCTCAAACTTTTCCTGGGAAGCAGCAAAATCTTCTTTCATTTTATTTTCCCATCTGCGTTTTTCCAGTTCAAATGATTTTGGATAAATAAAAGCCAGTAATTGCACGGGCGGGTCAAAATACAGCAGAAAATGTTCAACATAAAAAAACTCTGAACAGGAAGGGCATTTCAGAATATTAAGCTCTCCGCCAATGAGAAGTTCCTTGAGTTCCGGGTCCAGTTGAGCATTTATCGAGCTTATTATTTCTGCCTGAAACACTTCACCGCAGGGGCATTGTACATTTTCAAATGTAGTTAAAGACATTGTAAAACTTCTTTCTTTTATTAGAGATTTATTTACAATTTTATACTATATTTTTAGACGGAAGTCAATTTAAAAAGAAGGATGTGTTTGGTGCAGTAAACACGGCATTATTAAGTTAGAAAAAGCAGTTTTCAGGGCAAGTCTTTCAACAATTCCGCTACTTTTGCTTCAAGCTCATTAAGCTGGAAAGGTTTTACAAAATAACAGTCCGCGCCAAGCCTCTGGCCCATGCCGCCATCCAGTTCTTTTCCGCGGGCACTTAAAATAATAACTTTGGGCATTTTTTCTACATATATGCCGTCGGTCATAATTTCTGAAAGTACATTATACCCTGTTTTTTTAGGCATCAGAAGATCAAGAATAAGTAAATCCGGTTTTTCAGCTGAAATCTTTGTTAAGGCTTCTTCTCCGTCGTTAGCTGTAATAACATAATAATTTCTTTCAAATCTTGCTTTAAGAATTTCTACCAAAATAGGTTCATCGTCTGCGATTAGAATTTTTTTCTGCATTTTAGTTTTTCCTCGTTTCTACCAGCACTGCAGGCAGAGTAAACAGAAAACGGCTTCCTTTTGGTTTATTCTGCTCTGCCCAGATACTGCCCTGATGCTGTAGTATTATTTCTTTAGCTATGGATAAACCTATGCCAAGGCCTCTATTAATTTCAAATTCGTCTTTTTTTACCTGTCTGAACTTATCAAATACTACTTCCAGATTTTCTTTCGCCAGGCCTACGCCTGTATCCGTAACCGTTATCTTTACCAAATTATCTTCCAGCGTGCTTGTAATATTAACTTTCCCTTCATTTTCCGTGAATTTTATAGCGTTCATTATGAGATTGTTTATAACCTGTTCAATACGCTCCGTGTTTGCGTAGGCTATCAACGGGTTTTTTTTGACCGTGTAGTCCATTTCAATATTTTTTTCAACTGCCAGCACAGAAAGTTTCTGCACTGTTGTTTCAATAATGTCGTTTACATTTATATTGGATTTCAGTATTTCTGCTTTGCCGTTTTCCAGCTTTGAAAGGTCCAGCAGGTTGTTTATAAGGGTTATCAGCTGGTCTGAATTTTTACCTATTTCCTTAACCCATTTGGCATATTTGTCATCCAGGTCGCCGAACACGCCGTCTACCAGGTTTTTTACGGTCCAGTTTATTACCGTAAGCGGAGTGCGTAATTCATGGGACACCGTAGCTATGAATTCTGTTTTAATTTTATCCAATTCTTCCAACCTGCCGTAAACCTGCCTGGCATTTTCTATAGCTACGCCGGCATCTTCTGCAAACAGTTTCAACAGTTCCAGGTCTGATTTATTAAATACGTGAGGTGAAGTTGTAGTATTTACGTTTATAGCGCCTACTACTTTATCTTTAATTTTCAAAGGAACGCACAGGGATGATTTTATTTCCGGCCTTAAAACTACATCAGTAAATCTTTTATCATCTCTAACTTCTCCAATTAATAAAAGCGGCTTGTCATTTTTTACTACCCAGCCTGACACACTTTCTCCTACTCTTACTGTTCTGGCACGCACAATATCACTTTTAAGAGCAAACTCTACCTTAACTTCGAGCTGCTGGGTTTTTTCATTAAGAATCATTATGGTTCCGGAATCTCCTCTTACTATACCGCAGGCAAACTCTAAAATAAGATGATATACGCGGTCTACGTTCATCAGAGAACTTATAGCAATAATGGCCCGGTAAAGCTTTTTGATTATATGAAGGCCGTGGATTTCGGAAGATAAACGTTTATACTCAAAACATCTTTTAACCAGAATTTTTAACTCTTCGCAGTTGAACGGTTTTGTAATATAGTCGTGGGCACCCTTACGCATAGCTTCAACAGCCTTTTCTATAGTTTTCTGGCCACTAATTATAACAACTGCCATATCTTCATGATTTTTTTTAATATTATCAAGGATTTCAACGCCGTCTATATCCGGCATAACTATTTCCATTAAAACTAATCCATAACTTTCTTTAGAGAGCATTTTTAAAGCCGAGGCGCCATTCAATGCATGCTCAACTTTATAGCCTTCTTTTGACAGAACTTTTTTACATAAAGTGAAAGTTTCTTTATCATTATCAATTATCAGTACTTTTTCTTCCGGGGCGGTAACTTTTTCCATTACTTCTCCTAGAGGTGAACATTCGTATGTTTGTGCGTTTGGGTGTTAAGGTACTTATAAATTTATTTATTAATGCAATTCCTGCTGACGTTTAATTATAACTCATTTTAGCACAAAATCAAGGTTTATTTATACACTTAACATATTTCCATCTTTCTGCTTAATAGAAATCCTTGAGTTTGGAATATTCCTGGAGAAACCCTCCCGGTATCAACCGTACGCAATCCCGGAGATACCGGTAGAGCGAGCCGCAATGCGAGCGTTTTTCGGAAAGAATTTTTCCAAATCAAAAGGATACTTTATTGTGTAAAATCAAGGTTTATTTGCAATGGCCGCTTTTGCTTTCTGATAATTTTCTACGGTGAACTGATTATAAGGATTCATTTCAAGCGCTTCACGCAAATATTTCGCCGCTTTTTCATTTTCACCTTTTACCAGGCATAATTCTCCTGCAAGTTCAAAACCGGAAACATAATTCGGATTATTTTCAACGCACAAAACTGCGGCTTTCATTGCTTCTTCTATTTTATTCTGTGAAATTAGCACCCGGCTTTTTCTATAAAGCACTACAGGATTATAAGGTTCCATGGAGAGCGCTTTTTCATATTGAATTAACGCCACCATAATGTTGCCGCCTTTTTTAAACCTGTCTCCCAAACGCAGATAATCACGCACGTTAACTCCAACAAATTCATCTATTTCATTTACTTTGTGCCAGTTAATTTTATCTGCAAGCGCACCGTCTGTTTTTTTAAGCCCTGATTTTTTCAGGTATTCCTTCCATTTACTCTCAAACTTGTTTATATCCATTCCTATAGCGCTTTTAAACGACTGGTTTTCTTCCTGCTGTTTCAGGTTTTCTAATATCTTTTGTAACTTTCCTTTGTATTTTTTATTCATAAATTCTACTGAATTTGAAACTTCCACAAAAGCCAGATTTACTTCATCCTGGTCTTTCAGATAAACCAGTGACGGAGACATGCGTTTAAATGAAATCATTTTATCGTTATTTAACGCATCTACCAGCACATTCACATTACCCGGAGTTATATAAACCGGCGGATTACTGCGCCAAAGCGTGTCATGGTAGCGTGCTGTGCCTTCGTGAAGCCATAGCGGGCATTTGCCTACAGTTTTTCTATTTACAGCAAAGTGCACATATTCGTGGCAAACGCTGTCAATCCAGCGGTAACCCTGCGGCAGGGCCACAGGTGAAACCAGCATAATTCTGTTAAATTTGCAGATGCCTATTGCGCCGGAACGCTCTAGAGTTTCATCTCCTAAAGTAGAAGCAAAAGCAAACTCTTCCTTTGTAGGATAAAACTCTATAATTACTTTATCCTGCGGATAAAAGTTAAATTCTGAGCCAATAACAGAATAAATCTTTTCTAAGGAGGTTGCTAAAATATCCTTTAAAACTAAATCCTGCTGTTTTAAACGCAGTACAAAATGACCTAAATCATATTCCTTAAAGTCTTTTGTAATTTCTACCAGTTTCTCCAAATGGTTTTTCATAACCATGCGCTGAAAAACATATTTTTCGTCTTTAAGTGCAGCTAACGCCTCACTGTATCTTCCGGTGTAAAAATAGTTAAGGTTTTGAAGCTTATTGTAATAATCTTTATCTTTTGAACTATCAAGCAATTCCTGAGCTTTTGCTGTTTGTCCGTTTTCCAGATAATGTTCCATTTCGCTTACCGGATTGGCCTGTGCAAACAGTTTTATTGCACATAAATATATAATAATGAAGTCAAGAATTAAGATATATTTCTGAATATTCTTTTTTTTCATCTTTTGCTGTCCTGTTGGGGTTATTTACTATTTACTGTTTACTCTTTACTGTGTAATTATTCCGCAATATTCTTGTAATACTGTTTGATTATCTGTTCATATTCCTGTGGATATTTTTCTTTTAGTGCCTTTATCAATTCTTCGCGAAACTCTTTGGCAGGCATATATTCATTTACGTCCGGCAGTTTCACTGGAGCTGGCTTGACACCCATCATACCGTCTTTCCCGGCACCGGATTTCATCTGTATGGGTATAGCCATAGGTTTGTTGAATTGTGACTGCATTTTCCCCATGCCGTTTTGAGCGCTGCTCATCGAATCCTGGCTTCCGGTTAAAAAATCCAGAGCTTTCTGTTCGTTTGAAACTGCATCCTTTGTTTTTGCTGCATTCAAATTTGATTGCGCGTTTGTCATTTCATGGGCCGCCATGCGCAGGTTATATGAAATATCCGAAGTTACGGCTGCTGTCTGCCTGGACAACTCCTGGAGATTGCGGTCTAATTCAACGGAACGCTCCTTTAATTTAGACTGTTTTTGCGCCAGATCATTCATTTTCTTTTTTTCCGTATCATTAAACTCTACGGGTGTTTCTGAATTTAACGTATCCAGGATTTCCTGTTCAATGTTTTTTACATCCTGCGTTTTCTGGCTTATTTCACTGTGAGTTTTATATAAAGGAGATTCGGTAGACATTTTTAAGGAATAATTATCGAGATATCCGGCAGACATTTTTAACTTTATTAACAGCTCTGCCAGATACTCTTTGGATTTTACTACTCTTTTTGTTGAAAGTTCCATATAAACTTTTTCCATTAAAAATGGGCAGTCATTTATGTAGGACCTGTAGGTGTTATAAATTACCTGATTTTCTGCTTTTAAGCTTATATCTCTTGTCTGTAAAAGTTTATTAATTGCTTCTCTTTGTTTCTTGGCAAGTTTTTCCAGCATTTTTTCCTGTTCTTTGGATATTTTCTCCTGCTTGATTTTTTCCATATCCTGAGTCTGGCTTAACAGTTCGCTCTGTTCATTGATTATAAAACCAAGTTCCATTGCATGTTTGCGTACTTTTTCGTCCATGGATTTATCCGCTGAACCAAAACCCACTTCATTGCTTGCTTTCTGCATATCCTTCAACATTGACTGCAATTGTTTCAACAGATTCTGAGCTTCTTTCAATGCTTTCTGAGTATCTTTCTTACTCAATGCATCCCTTATATTATCAGCTGTATTTTTCATCTGCTGTGTATCTAAATCTTTAACGCCGGGCTGGTTTATAAATTCTTCGGGCAATTCCTGTGGAAGTTTTTTTAAGGCATCGTTTATTTCCTGCATCAATTCACCTATTTTATCCAGGGCTTCATTAAGCAGGGCGTCGTTTTTGGCATCTTCCGGCGACTGCAGCTTTTTCTCCAGGTCTTCTACCAGGTCATTAAGCTTATTTCCAGAGTTCATAAGGTCATTCATTTTCTGGTACTGGAGCACATCTTCCGCCAGCAGGCTCATTTTTTCAAGATTTTTTATGGCATCATCCATCTGCGTCTGCGCGTTGGGCATTTCATTTTTTTCCAGAGATTCCGAAGCGGCAGGCATCTGGTTTTTTGATAAACTATCCAATGATTCACTGATATATTTGTGTTCCTGATAAATCTGGTAATTGGTAAGCGGGTCATTGCTCATTTTATCCAGCGTTTTCTGCAGTTTTTCATTCGTTGTATTGGTTTTTTTTGTTATCTCTTTCTGTTTCTCGCTCATATTTTTCAGTTGTTCTGCTGTCGGCAGTGTTTTTTCGGCCATTAACTTGCTTAAAGTATCTTTCAGAGCTATTTCATCCCCTAATACTTCCAGCAAGTCTTCGCGGAATTTTTTAAGTTCTTCTTCCACTTTCTGGTGTTCCACTTCGTAGTTGAAAATTTCTATGTTATACATTTCAGAGTAAGTAGTTTTAGGCCCCGAAATGGTGTCATTGTCCGTTACTGAAATATAATAAACCACTATGTTTTCCGGTTTAAGAGAAAGAGTAGAAAGCTTCCAACCGAATTCCCCGGTATACTCCTGCTTAATTTCCGTAAACATCCTTATATCAATATTTTTTTCCTGCTGTTTTTCAGGGTTTTTTATATAGTAGCAGAGTTTAACTGCAGACAAACCATAATCATCTTCTGCCCGATAAATTAGATTTATTTCTGCATCCTGTGCTGCTATTAAATCCTGGGCTGGGGAAAGCAAAGTAATCTGCGGTGATTTGTCTTTTGTAACAATAAGCGGGTAATGAGCCGGAGACTGGTCAATTATATTATCCAGGGCATTCAATTCAAACCAGCATTCCCCCTCTTTTTCTACTATGAATTCTCCCTTTATCCTAGTACCGGAAACAATGATTAACGGTATTTTTTTGCCGTAAGATATCGCCAGCATTGCGCTCTTAAGCAGTTTGTTTGATACTGCTGTAAATTCCAGGCGCGTACCTGAAAGAAGAGCCGTATCTCCTATAGCTTTGCCTTCCTTTACTCCCATACCCGTATAAGAGGGCGGATAATACTTTATTCTGATATCTCCCAGTTTAGGCAATGGCACGGGTATTAGTGTATACTTTTTACTGCGCAGGCCTTTCCAGGTAATATAATACTGCAATTCCGAGATAAGATGTATTTTTTCTGAAACAAACATATTGTTTTCATATTGAAGGCTTTTTTCCTGCCAGTTTAAATTCTGTGTTTTTATAAATAATACAGGTTTATTAAGTGCATAATCCTTATTCTCTATCAAAGAAACAGTTATTGACACATCGGTTCCCAGCGGAATACTGGCATCACCTGGAAAAACCTTAACATATTTATCAAATTCAAGAGTACTAAACGGGAATATGAATTTCGGCATGCTGTCTGTATAAATATCTGGAATCCTGTAAAGAAATGACGCTGACAATAAAACCAGAGCGATTAACGGACAACGGAATTTCCAAAGTTCTTTAAAATTTATCAGCCGGTTAAAGGGAATATTTTTAAACTGCTCAAGTGTATTTACTAAAAACCTGTCTGCAAGGTCTCCGGACATGCCATAGGAAATGTATTTACTGCTGTTTTCTTGTATCTGCAGGGCATTGAGCAGGTTGTCTTTTAGTTCCGGATGATTCTGCTGGATATGATTTGTTATGTACTCCAGTGATTTTATGCTTATTAGGTAGTAACGCGTACAAAACAGAAGGAGGCTTACAAGACAGGCAACCCAAAATAACACTCTTGCAATACCGGCTATTGGGTAATAATAATCAAGAAATGAAAGATAGATTAGTACTGTGTAGGAATAAATTATAAAAAGCAGGACGTTTTCTAAAAAATAGTAGGTGTTTCTTCTTTTTTTTATCCTGCCTATGTAGGATTTTATGTCATCCATGAAGGGATACTTCAAGCTGTTTTGGCGATAATTTTTGCTACTGCTTCTGCTGCCAGCGGTTTGCTGTATTGTTTTACTTTTGACTGCATATCTTTTATCATGTCCGGGTTAGCTATTACTTCCTTTAATACAGCGATAATCTTATTAAAATCCTGCTCTACGAAACCATAACCATATTTTCTTAAAAGGGCTGCATTACCCCTTTCCTGTCCCGGTGTAAACACCGGTATAAGTAAAGGTTTTCCGCAGGAAAGCGTTTCCATTACTATTGCCCCCCCGCATTTGGCTACTACCAGGTCACAGGAACGTAAATAGTCGGGCATCTTATCAGTCCAGCCAACCACTTTGGTTTTTGGCTTAAAAGTTTTCTGCATTAGTCCATCATAAATATTTTTATATTTTCCTGTTATTATTATCATCTGAAATTTTTCAGTTTCTATACCTGCAAGATAATCTATGATTTTCAGGAATTTTTTATAATCACCCAGGCCTACAACAAATAGTATAGTCAGAACTGCCGGGTCCAGGCCGTTTTCTTTAATAACTTTTTCCCTGTCTATGGGTTTTCCAAGTTCCGGATTTACTGGAAAGCCGGTAACTTTTAATTTTGATTCCAGTACATGATATTTTTTGATAATAGCTTCTTTGGTTTCATTGTCGCAAATCATATAGTCCTGGACGTGTTTATTAATCCAGGTGGCATGGATTTCAGTGGAATCTGTTATCACACATGAATATCTGAGGTTTTTATTCATTTTTTTATTGTAAAGGTCTATTATGAAATTCCAGTAAGGGTGTGTAGTTACGCAGAAATCCGGTTTTTCATTTTCAAATATGCGGAACATGTTTTGATAAAAACGCGAAAAGATATGTTTAAAATAAAAGTAAGCAAACCCGGTATTTGAAAAATCAAATATTTTGTCCCATACCCGGGGTTTCTCCATAGTCCAGTTATATATTTTTTCAAAAATATGTTCTGAAGGCTCTGCTGTTTGGACTTTAAGGAAATCTATTATTTTTGATTCAATTTCATTTGGAAACAGTTCATTTAAGGATTTTTGAATAAATTTACTAGCAGTAACATGGCCGGTTCCATAACTGGCAGTAAGCAACAGCACTTTCTTTTTCATGTTTTTTCCTTTTGCTTAGAAATTCTCTTTTTTAGCTATCTTAAACGGGAGTTCATCTTTTGTTTCCAGATAAAGGCGTACCACAACTTCCATAATAATACCCAGCAACAGACAAATAACGCTCATGGACCAGAGTAAAAAACCTATGAAAAACATTGGGCTCAGCCACTGGCCCGAAAAAAAGATTTTTCTTCCAATAACAAACAAATTTACGGCTGTGCCTGCCAGAAAAGCAGTAATGGCTATGCCTCCGAAAATATAAATAGGACGAGTCAGGTAGGACAAAATAAATTTTATTACCATCAGGTCCAATATAACTTTCAGTGTTCTGTTTATACCGTATTTTGATTTACCGTAAAGCCTGGGCCTGTGATTTACCACGACTTCCGTAACTTTAGCACCTTGCCAGAAACAGTAAGCGGAAAGCAGCCTGTGCATTTCCCCGTATATAGCAAAGTTTTCAAGAACTTCCCTTTTATAGGCTTTTAAAGTACAACCAAAATCATGAATTTTTAAGCCGGTAAATAAAGAAATTATGTAATTGGCTATATAGCTTGGCAGTTTTCTGGTAATGAAAGTATCTTTTCTGTTTTTTCTCCACCCGCTAACTACATCATTGCCGTCTTCTATATTTTTTAGAAGCATGGGAATATCCGCAGGATCATTTTGCAGGTCACCGTCAAGCAGGACTATTACGTCACCTGTAGAATTTTTAATGCCGGTAGAAATTGCAGCTGTCTGGCCATAATTTTTGCTGAATCTTATGAATTTTACTTTTTTATCATCCTGAGCTATGCTTTTTAACGCTTCCAGAGTACCGTCACTGGAACAATCGTCAACATAAACTATTTCCGACTTGTAGTCAATTTTATTTATTACTTCCTTGAGCTCAAGATAGAGACGCTTTACGTTTTCTTCTTCGTTATAAACCGGAATGATTATACTTAATGTTTTTTCCATCTTTTCTCCAATAGATAGTGATTATGCAGATAGAATAAATTTTATTTATAATACTATATTTTATGACAATTACAATGTTTTTTGTTTATTGTATTTATTTTTTAACTAACCACCAACAACATAATCACTCAATCACTGACTTTAATTATACTACGTATATGCTCAAAAGTCCAACCGGTGTATTAGCGCTGTAATTCCTGTATCCGGCCTTTTTATACAGCATATCCTGGGCAGTTTTATTGCCTATAGAGCCGTAAATATCACCCAGTTTTATCAGTGCTTCAGGTCTATCTGTTAAATCGTAAAGCAGGATAGAGTTAGCAAACACTGCTTCAGGCTTATAGCTTTCTAAAAAAGAAAATGTTTTTTTGTCTGCATAATATGTAGCTTTTAGATTTGTAGCAGAAATAGCAAAATATGTTTTTGGACTTGTCATAAATGCTGAATTTACACCGGGGCGGGCTTCAGGCTTAAGGTTATTTATAAACCCTACAGGCACATAATTTATTCCATAATATTGCGGGTCACCCACGCCAAAATAACAAAAATACAAAGCTTCTACTTTATTTGCTTTACACCATTTCCCCATAGCTTTAAGGCCGTTACCCCAGTCTACATTTGAATCAGTAAGGCACTGATACCCGTTTTTAGGCCCGCCGGCAAATTCATTGAAGTATGATATAGGAAATGGCTGTGCCGTAAAAAATGAATAAACATACCAACCCAGCAGATGAAGCAAAAACAGTAATTTTATTTTACTGAATTTCTGGCCAGTTATCTTAAGTCTGCTGACTGGTAGCAGCTGCTTAATCACATTCCCGGACCAAACAAAAAGAAAAGGAAATATCGGTAATATGTGCCTTAAACCTATCTGCACTTTTGAAAAAGACGCAACCGTGAAATACACTATTACCGGCACCAGAAGGACGGCAAACTGTTCTTTAGAATATTTTTTATAAAAAAATGCGGAGAGTATAAGCAGAATAATAAGCGGTACTGGCGTTTTTATCAGAAAGGTTGCTAAAAAGTAGTATTTCCACCCGTTGGTTTCATACATACCAAAAAGAAAGCTGGACCTGCCGCGCGCCATCTGCTTAGACAGATATTTTATCCCTTCAAAAAACAGATTTATCTGATCAAATCTGTAAACAACCAGCATTACAGCAAATGTTACAGAAGCAAAAATCAGCAGATGTTTGAATATTCTGCCGTAATCTTTTTTACCCGGGTAAATTATAAGGATTAACAGATAATTCAGCAGAATTATACCGGCAGAATATTTTGAGCAGAAGGCCAGTCCCGTTGCAAGAGCGCAATAAACTGCATTTAAAGCGGTAGGTTTATTCAGCCATTTCCAGAACAAATAAGTACCCAGAAAAAGAAAGAAAATAAACACCATGTCTGTAGTAACCAGCGTGCCGTGCGCAAGAATGTTTGAGGAAAAAACATATAACAACAGCACGCCAAGCGCGCTTAGCTCTCCGTAAAGAGTCCGCGCCCATAAAAAAACCACAAAACCCAGCAGGCAGGTGACAAACAGAATAACTACACGCCCGGAATTCAGCATTTTCTCCGGATCTACTGTGTTTTTATAAAGAAAAATATCTGCAAAGGAATACTGGTCATAATTCTGCCAGGAAGGATGCTGGACTGGAAGAGACGGGTTCATAAATAAAAGCGGTACGGCGCCGGCCATTTCACCAACAGGTGGATGATCATAAATATTCAAGTAGTATTTACCCGTTTTCCAGTAGGAGTAACCTGCTGCCTGATGCAAAGGCTCATCATAAGTAGGTGAATTTTTCCGGATTGAATCCAGCCCCAGCAGGAACTGAATAACTAAAAGTATAAAGGCTATAATTGTAGTTTTTTTCATTTTTTATTTTTGTGCCTGGCTTTGCTGGTAGCGGGCTATGGCAAGATATTTTCTGGCTTCTTCATACCCGGGCTCTATGGCAACAGCTGTTTCCAGCTCACGGATTACATTAAGCCAGTCTTTACGTTTCCAGTAAACAACTGATTTATTAAAATACGCTTTTGTCATTGACGGATAAATATCTATGGCATTGGAATAATACTGCAGGGATTTATTATCATTGTTGAGCCGTTCCTGTGTAATACCCATATTGATATATAATTCCCCAAGGTCACGCTTTATAGAATTTCTTACCTCCTCAAGGGTATTGTATTGTTTAGCCAGCTCTACCTGATACTTATAAATGCCTTCCGCGACCGAATAATACTTCATGGCGTTTGCATAATCGCCTTTATCAAAATAAATGTATCCCAGATGAAATGCGCTGACAGGAAATTTATTATTGTAAGCCAGCGCTGTTAAAAATTCTTTCTGCGCTTGCAGATATTTCTTTTTTATCATGTAGAAATATCCGGCTCTGTGCCTGGATTTTGAGTAATCTTCTATCAAATCAGGAGTAAAGAATTCCTTATACTCAAAATAACTGTATTTCCCGCGGTAGCAGTAAAGCTCATCCATTATGTTATAAGCAGACATTTCTTTTTTCTGTTCAGATACAAAAGCCAGCAAACCGTTTGGCGTAACTGATAATCTACTAAAACCTGCCAGCTCTGCATCCGTAGATACCAGAACATTTCTTTTCGGGTTTAATCTCACCAAATTCAGCCAGTCATCTTCATTGCGCAGCGGCCCTACATAGGCATCAGGATAACCTTTGCGCATCATTTCCTCATACCACAGGGAGCCTGACAAACCCTGCCCCAGCACTATGGAATCACGGTTATGCTTAAGCACAAGCTGCCTAAACCACAGAGAAAACAACTGCACATCTTCCTTTAATACGCTTATGCTTCCCGGACCGGCGGATAAAAACGTGTTTCTGGCAAAATCATATGTAAAGTAGTTATTTCTTTTGTTTAAATCTTTGAAATTCTGTGCAAAGTTTATAATTACAAACATGTACATCAGCGCTATTATTGCGTTTTTAAAAACCGGCAATTTCAGCTGTACCAGCTCAAACAAATATACTGTGCCGTAAATCATAAAATAAACATAAATCAGGTTGGGCAATAGAAAGTGCGCTTCCAGAATAGCCAGTGCGTGCGTGTTTGGCGGCATATTACCCAGGTAAATAAATACCGGGCAGGAAATAATAAATGCGGTTATTAAAGCAATAAATACCGGCCGGTATGCTTTATAAGTTTTATACATACCCAGCATTCCTAAAGGCAAACCTATAAAACCAAACCCGTAAAACAAATGTTTAAAGTAAAACAGCATGCCTGCCGGGAAGTTTTCACCTTTGGCGTACTGGGTAGAAAGCAAATCCAGTGTGCTGCCGTGTGATTTTCTGGAAATTGTATCATAAAGTTTCTGCAGTGTAGCGGGATGGTTCCAGTCTATTACAGGAAACTGCGCTGAACGGACCGGCAGGTAAAAAAACACAGAAAAACCGGCAAAAAACAGTAATACGGCAGTAATAATATTATGAAACCTTACATTTTTGCCAAAAAACAGAAAAGTTAAAAAGAAACCCGGCAGTATAAGCAGTAAATCCATTCTGTTGCCCAGGGCAAGTCCTGCAATAAAAGAAAACAGGTACATCAGCCTGGCGTTTTTGTTTTCCAGCCACTTAAAGTATATATAGCATATCAGCGCGGCAAAAAAGGTATTGAGTGTATACATCTCTGAAACCACAGACAGGTACCATTGCAGGTATGAAAATGCCAGCAGTAAAACCGGTCCAAGCACATAATTTCCTGAAAATTGCTTTCTAAAAGACAGGTAAATAAACAACAGCGTTAATATGGAGGCAAAAGCAGATAAAACATTTGCTTTATAAGCAGAATTGCCGAAAGGCATTAAAAGGTTGAATGTTTTTCCTGTTATAATGTAGAGCGGATAACCCGGCGGGTGTGCTACACCAAGCGTTTGAATAACCGACACCATTTCACCAGAATCACGGTAAGGCGCCATGGCAGGAAATAAGGTATATAAATAGATACCGAATATTACTAATAACAATCCTGTTAACTTAAAATTCATAGGGTTTAATTGATCTGTGTATTATATTTTAGGAATTATTTATTGAAATTTCCTGTGATTTACGTATATTTTATTATACCAAATTAAGCTGCTTTCTTAAGCACAAACAAGATAATTTCTTTGCTTTCCTGCAAGCTTGTCTGTCATATTCAGGGCAAAGCAATCTATCATTATCCTGTCTTTGCGAGTATAACGAAGCAATCAATATCCTGCCTTTGCGAATATAACGAAGCAATCTATCAATATCCTGTCATCTTCGGGCATTCCCCTAAATGTTTACAAAGACCCGGAGATCTATATCATTGGATTGGGTTTTCCCGCGAAATTACCGCGAAATTACCGCGAAATTAATCTCGCGAAGGGCGCGAATTTAATATTTTTACCGTCTGAAAATAAATTCGCGGTTATTCGCGCGATATTCTCGCGCCCTAAAGCCGCGAGAATACCGCGAAAATAGGCGCGCGAATAGAGGTTTTTGTAGTGGCAGAGCTTGCTCTGCTTAAATAAATCTTAAAACATCACTTTTCCACATACATCCGGCTTCTGCCGGCGCCTACAGGTTTCAAAACACCCTGCTTTTCCAGCTTGCTCAGCAACCGGTAAGACTGCCCATTCCGAACACTTCTCACGCACCTGCCCAGCTGTCACCGGTTTTTTAGTGTTTAATTGATTACTTTGATTGTTTTCTGGCATCTGCTTGTATCCTTCCCCTTTTTCAAATTGCCCCAGTTGTCCCTGAAATCTCTACTAATTACAAATCAATTTAGAAAGTTCCATCTGAGTTATATATAACCATTTTTTTGCTTTAAAACTAATCGTGCACTTTATAACTAATGATTCATTCCGGCTTCTGTTCATATTCATGCAATTCCTTAACCAGCTCCTGTTTAAGAACCTCTTCACTTGGGAGATAAAGCTTATATTGGCTTGCCAGAATTGTTTTATTATCTACAGGCAGGGTAAATTTAACTACTGCTTTGTTTTTATCGGCAGAAAGCAGAATGCCTATAGTCGGATTTTCATCCTCCAGTTTTTGGGTGCGGTCATAATAATTAACATACATTTGCAGCTGTCCCAAATCCTGATGGGTTAATTTATGGGTTTTTAGTTCAATAATTATAAAACAACGCAGAAGCCTGTTATAAAACACCAGATCTGCAAAAAAATCGTCGCCATCAAGATGAATTCTCTGCTGACGGGCTACAAAGGCAAACCCGTTGCCTGCCTCCAGTAAAAACTCTTGTAAGTGGGTAATTATTGCCTGTTCCAAATCTTTTTCGTAGTAGGCAGCTTCCCGTTTGAGCCCTAAAAATTCCAAATACATAGGATCTTTGATAATGTCTGCCGGCTTTTCCGGCTGTTGTTCACCGCGAGCCACTGCTAAAACCCGTTCTTTATCGCTGCTTAATAACAACCTTTCATACAACTGGCTGTTTATCTGCCGTTCCAATTGACGGGCTGTCCAGTTGTTCTTGATTGCTTCGGCTATATAGTATTCTCTTTTACTCTCATCTTCAATTCTGATTAGCATGCGATATTGAGTCCAGTTCAATTGTGAACGCAGCGCGTTCACAATTGGATAAGTCCTGAAAAATTGGAGACTCAAATATAACTGTCTTGACGAAAAGCTTGTACCGTATTCCGGTTCCAACTCTTTTGAGAGACCTTGTATCAAATAGGTGCCATACTCAGCCCGCTCTTTGCCCTGCTGTTCTTCTTCAAAGATGGTTTTGCCAATGCTCCAGTACATTGTGACCCGCTGAAAATCAACTGCCCGTAAAGCATTTTGCTGCGCTTCGGAGATAATAGTCTTTATCTGGTTCAAAAAATCTGCGCGAATATTTTTAATCTCTTTTGTCATTTCAACATACCTCGCTAATATAATTCATAATTTCTAAACAAGTTAAACAACTACGCCCCACCCCCCACTCCCTTATTGTTTCTTTCCCAAAGGTCTCTTAAAAACTGCTACCCCTCGGCTGCCATAAATATTGCAGATAGCATCTCAACTTCAGAAATATTATTTGCCTTAACTCACCTAATTGTTCTTGTTGGTCTCAATTTGCTTTTTTAATTCAGAATGTAAATTATTTTGATAAACTAATTCTTTCTTCTTTTTTAAAATAAGCTCTATGTCAAAGCTATCCTTGAAATTAGAACAAATATCCTCTGCCCATGGTTTATAGTATTCCAGCATTTCCTTTGTACCTATTAGTAATCTATTGTATTCAATATAGTATTTTGCTTTATAAACCCAAGGTCGGATTTTTTCAAGATTATCTTTTGGCAGTAAGAAATCCATCTTTTCTCTATCCAGAAACTGATGCCCCATACCCATTGAATGAAATGTGCCAATTTGCCTGTACTATTTATTCCATAGAAATGATCACTGCTTAGAATTTGAACACATTTATCTTTGTATAATGCTTCATATTCCCTTAGTCCTTCTTCCATAGCATCTTTTGTCTTGGCATTAGGTAAATCAGGATATGTGTCTTTCAATTCTTTGTAAATCTTTGTTAATTCATCTTTTGTTCCATTCTTAGCAATTGCAAAATATCTCCTAAATTCATCAAAACCAAGCCTGCTTCCATAATGTATAACTTCTGCTTTTTCATTTTTAAGGTCGTATTCTGCAATAGCCGAAACAACTAACTTATTGTCTCTTACATAATCAGAAAGTTCTTCTTTTGCCTTAACTGATAAATCAATGAAGGTAATTGTGATTTTTATAGGTTCTTTTACATTTTTATGATGAAAATCATCTGCAGATAAAACATTTAGGTCTGTTTGGCTATCCTTATTATTCTTAAAGAATATATTTAATGCGTTCAGAACCGTTGATTTTCCTGAGCCATTAGTCCCTATTAAACATGTATAGTCATTAAATATTATTGTTTCATCCTTAAAACATCTAAAATTTTCAATTCTTACAGATTCTATTTTCATCTGCTAAATACCTCTCGCAGAACCGACTGCATCAACATTTCAGATCGAGATTTGCGGTCAGTGACTTGTTTTTCAAGTTCGTCTATCATAGCCATTAGTTTATCTACTCGCTCAATAATGATTTGTTGTTCAACAATCGATGGTAAAGGAACCAAAAACATTCTCATGCCTTTTAACGAAAGATTTTTTATAGTAGTTTCGCTAGCTTTATCAGAAGCATAAATAATAAAGTATTTTGTTTTTATTATCTGCTTTATGTAATGCTTACTTGTGCCCGTCAACAGATTAAAGTAACAAGCGCTTTTACCTAAAATAATTTTTTCATTGTTATAGAATGCAACATTACCTAATGTTCCATTTATTGAAACTAAAACAGTTTTATCTGTTAACTCTTTCTTGTGTCTATTATATTCATCTAAAGATACTCTTTTAGTGTGATCTTTTATTAATATTTCGCCTTCGTTTAGATTATTACCATTTATAAAAAAGTATTCTCCATTATTTGTATAATTTGGTGTTCCATGTAACCCATCGCCTAGAATTGAAACCAAATCCCCCAATCTTGCCCACACCCACCCATTAGGTAAATCAAAGGGCTTTTCGTTATCGGCAATTGGCGAAAGGAGCTTATCTTTTCTGATTTTACCTTCCTTGATCAATTTCTCTTTTTCAGATTTGATTTTTTCAAGTAATTTTGAGGCATGGTTTTCACCGCTGATAAGTTCAGAATGTTCTTTTCGCCAATCGGAAGTAAGCTTGCCTTCAATGGCTTCTTGTAATACCGCTTGACGAAGTTGTTTCAATATGGCAAGTTGCGAATCAATCCCAGAGTTAAATTCTATAACCGATGATTCTATTCGTTTGATTTTCTTTAGTAATATACTTTGCTCATTAATATCTATTTTGGGGACATCTATTTTGCAAAGGTCATCATATCTAAGTGCATTCCTAACTCCTCCACGATTTCCATACCAGTTGATCAAATGATTGCCAAAGTCACTTTTCAAATATAAAAAAAGAAACTCTGGATTAAAACCGGCTCGAGTTTTAAAAACGACATAAGCCGAACTAACACAACCTTTTAGTCCTTTATCATTAAACCCAATCGAGCCAACATTAATTCTATAGGGGTTATAGGCAAAACACCCTTCATCAATTACAATATACTTACTAATATCTTTGCTTGTCTTTTTACCAGTTACAGTAATACCTTCTGTATTTGTGACACCATAGACAGTAGAATAATCATCGCCCTTTGTCTCAGCAATAGTTTTCTTAACCGGTTCAATAAACTGGTCTAATTTAACTGTCGGAAAGGTTATATTAACTCTCTTCCATTCAACCATTTTTCAATTCTGCCTTTAGTTTTTCACTAATAACCTATTTTTCAAGTCTTACTGGCTTTTCTATTTCCATCTGACAATCTTTCTTCAACCAACCGCCTTTCACGCTCTATTTCACGCTGTAATTCTTCTTCCGTAGGCAGATACAACATATATTTTGATGCGAATATTTGTTTACTTCCTTTAAGCACTGAATATCTTGCAATAGTCTCACTTTTTTTCGCACAAAGGATTAGTCCAATTGTTGGATTGTCGCCTTCTGTAATGTATTTACCGTCAAACATACGCACATAACCATCCATCTGTCCTACATCCTGATGAGTCAATTCGCCACTCTTCAGGTCAATCAATAAATAACATTTAAGAATACAGTTATAGAAAACCAAATCCACATAATAAAAGTCTTCGTCATACTGCAAACGTTTTTGCCGGCCTATAAACGCGAACCCTTTACCCAATTCTAAAAGAAAAGATTGAAGATTAGATATTATAGCCTCTTCAAACTTTGTTTCATGCAGGCAATCTGAATCAGGAATATCCAGAAAATCAAGGATATAAGGATTTTTCATAAGATCTGCCGGAGTTCTGACTATTTGACCTTCCCGGGATAATGTCATCACACCGTCCTTATTTTTACTTTTTAAAAGCCTTGCAAAAAGAAAAGTATAGATTTGATGTTTTAAATGTTCAACATCCCAATTTTCCTTTTCTGCCTCAATTTCATAAAACAACCGTTCATTAGGATTTTCAACAGTCATAAGCGCCTGATAATGTGACCAGCCTAATTTTGGCGAGAAACCACGAATACCGTTTGGTGTCATAACTGCTAATGACATATCTTTTAAAACTGCATTTTGGATTTTACCCTTATTTGATTTAGCCAATTCGCCAGATCCGATCTGGTGAATTTCAGGTTTTCTGTCCGAATAGACGGTGTAAAATGTTCTGAAATACCGAATATTGCTTATTGAAAAACCCCGCCCATATTTTCCTTTCAGTTGAGCGGATAATTGTTCAATAACCTTTTCCCCGTATTTTGCCCTCTCTTCTCCGCCCTGGATTTCCCGCACAATCTCCCGTCCAATAAGCCAATAGGCCATGACCATATTGTTATTTACGGAACGGACAACATTTGACCGCGCCTCTTCCAGAATGGAAACCACTCTGTCAAAGAGGTGATTGTCCTTGAGTCTATTTTTGCCTGTTATATTTTTATTCAATTTACTCATTAATTAATCTCCTCTTTTAGTTTCTCAAGTAGTTCATCGCTTTTGCGGAAGGAATCATGAAGCATATTTACCAGTTCTTTGCTTGAATGGGTCTTTTCTGCTTCAGGAGTATGCGGGTTTTTTATATCAAGGTTGTAGCCGTTTGAAATAATCGTATCAATTGAAACTTTCCAGGCCTGCTCATTTTCTTTGCGTTTCTTCCACCACTTTTTAAGAGTGTCAAATTCACTTTTCTGAATTGGTTTGGTTTTGTTGTAAGCTTTTGCGCCTTCTGGCAGTTTATGCTCCCAATACCAAATTTCTTTAGTAGGTTTGCCTTTATCAAAGAAAAGCAGATTGGTCGCAACACTGGCATAGGGCTGAAACACCGAATTTGGCAAGCGGACGATGGTGTGGAGATTACAATTCTCTAATAAATGCTGGCGGACCCGCTGTTTCACCCCATCTCCGGTAAGAGAACCATCCGGCAGAACAATCCCTGCCCTGCCATCATCTTTAAGATAGCGGACCATAAGCATCAAGAAAAGGTCAGCGCTTTCAGTGGTCCGATAATTCTGCGGAAAATTGGTTTCAACACCATCAGTAACAGAAGCGCCAAACGGCGGATTAGCAAGAATCACATCTACCCGGTCTTTCTGCCCTATAGAAGTATATTCGCGGTTTAAACTGTCAGTATAATCCACATTGGGCACTTCAATATCGTGTAAAATCAGATTCGTAACACATAACATAAACGGCAGGGGCTTAAATTCCATCCCGTGAATGGTTTTTTCTAATTCTTTTAAGTCAGCCACGCCTTTTACTTGTTTGCGGATATTTTCTATGGCACTGGTTAAAAAACCGCCTGTGCCGCAGGCAGGGTCCAAAACCTTTTCCCCAAGGCGCGGGTTAATCATCTCTGTAACAAATTCTGTAAGCGCCCTGGGCGTATAAAATTCTCCATAATTTCCGGCATTTTGCAAATCTCTAAGAATAGTTTCATAAATATCACCAAACAAATGCCGGTCTTCGGCCTTATTAAAATCAATCTGGTTTAATTCATTAATAACTTGGCGGATAATAGTACCGTTCTTCATATAGTTATTTGTGCCGTCAAATATCTCGCGAATAATAAGGACACGCTTATTACCGGAGCTGACATCAAGGTCTCTCAGTTTTGGAATCAATGTGTCATCAACAAAACTCTTAAGCGCATCTCCGGTGGTGCCTTCGTCATCACCAGCCCAGTTGCGCCACTGTAATTTCTTTGGCATCGGGGAAACATATTTATCGCTGATTAGCTCAAGCTCTTTATCTTTATCATCAAGAATTTTTAGGCTTAGCATCCACCCTAACTGTTCTATCCTTTGGGCATCACCGGACACGCCTGGATCTTTGCGCATAATGTTCTGCAAAGTTTTAATAATGTTTCCGATATTTTTCATTTAAGCCACCTTGTAAATTGCGGTTTCCATTTCTTTAATAACATTCAAATATGCCTCTTTCCCGCCAAATATTTCTAATATTTCCGATGGTGTGCCCAATTTTTTGAATGGGTTTATTCTTAAAACTGATAAATTTTCAATGTTTTCTATACCGTCATCAGAGTATTTATCTAATAGAGCTTCAATAACCTTACGGGCTTTTTCGCCGTATTTCGTAAAATAATTGCGTTTCTTAACATTATCCGCTCTTTCTTTCCTTGATAATAATGGCATGTCCCATGCAATATGGCAAACCAGGTCAAAAACATCCAAGCCAATTTTAGTATCGGCTACCAGATTTTTAAGAACAACGCCATTATTTTCTAATTCACTTATAATTGCTTTCTTTTTTTCTGCACTATTCCACTTTTCAAGGAAGTCACCAAGGGACCTGTATTCTTTGAGAATTTGTTTTTTTGTGTAATCTATTAACCTTTCAGTAATAAGTTTTCCATTGGCGTCTAAATGCTGAACCCGCTCGTGCAATATTGAAACATCTATGCCATTTACGAAAATCTTTTCTTTATGATTTTCAGTAATAGGGCCGCCATCAATCAGCGTTGGAGGAGGCAGCTCACCTACTTCTTCTGGTAAATCATCTACAGGTGTTTCTTCATCGTCAATAATATCATCTATGGGTTCGGTTATGCCAATTTCTTTTATCATTAGCGGTGGGCCATCAAAAGCAGGGTCTGCAAAAAGATTGGTAACTTTGCGAAAATCTATGATAGTAAAAAATGTTTTTCCATATTCTTCATTAATCCGGGTGCCGCGCCCAATAATCTGTTTAAATTCGGTAGGAGAGTTAATGTTTGAATCCAGGACAATTAGTTTGCAGGTTTGTGCATCAACACCGGTAGTCATAAGCTTTGAAGTTGTGGCAATAACCGGATATTTTTCTTCGGGATTAATAAAATTATCCACTTCCCTTTTGCCTTCATCATCATCGCCAGTAATACGCATAACATATTTTCTGTTTTGCGCTACTAAATCAGTATTTTCATTAACAATTGCCTGCCTCATACGCTCTGCATGTTCAATGTCTACGCAAAAAATTATTGTTTTATCAAAACGGTTTGTTTTCTTCAAATATTCTGAAACTCTTTTTGCTACAAGCTTTGTTCGTTCATCAATAACCAGGTTTTTGTCAAAATCTTTGCCATTATAAATTCTATCATCAACATCTTTACCGTATTTATCTGTTTTCCCGGCTTCCGGGCGCCAGCCTTCCAAGTCAACATCTATGCCAATACGAATAACCTGATAAGGTGCTAAAAAGCCGTCTTCAATACCTTGTTTTAGTGAGTAAGTGTAGATGGGTTTTCCAAAATAATCCGTATTTGATATTTCTTCAGTTTCCCTGGGCGTTGCAGTCAAACCAATTTGCGTGGCTGAGCTAAAGTATTCAAGTATTTCCCTCCAGGCGCTATCGGCTGGAGCGCTGCCCCTGTGGCACTCATCTATTATTACAAGATCAAAGAAATCACGGCTGAATTGTTTATAAGCATCTTTGTCTTCATTATAGTTTGTCAGGCCCTGGTAAAGCGCCAGATAAACTTCAAAAGCCTTATCAATGATTTTCTTTTTTATAATTGTCATTTTATCTTTGAAGTGCTTGAAATCGTTACGTTTTGTTTGGTCAATCAATATATTACGGTCAGCTAAGAAGAGAATTCGTTTCTTTATTCCGTTTTTCCAAAGGCGGTAGATAATCTGAAAAGCAGTATAGGTTTTTCCGGTACCAGTAGCCATTACAAGAAGTACCCTATTTTGGCCTTTACCTATAGCTTCAACTGTACGATTGATTGCAATCTGTTGGTAATATCTGGGCGCGCGGCCTGAGCCGTCAAAGAAATAATCAAAAGAAGCGATTTCTTCCTGCTTAGGGGTATCAATTTTCTTGTATTTTTTGTAAATTTGCCAGAGTTTTGCAGGTGAAGGAAAGTTTTTTAAGGAAAGATTTTGTTCCGTTTGCTGCGAAAAACCTGATTGGTCATGCATTACAAAACCGTCGCCATTTGAGCTGAAAGCAACAGGTATATCAAGTATTTCCGCATAAGCTAATGCCTGCTGCATACCTGCACCTATGGAATGATTATTATCTTTGGCTTCAATGATGGCAATAGGGATATTGGGCTTTAAATAGAGAATAAAATCTGCACGTTTACGTTCTCCGCGGGCAGTCTTATTGCCTTTAACAAAAATACGGCCATCAGTGAAGAAAACTTCTTCTCTGATTTGTTTTTCCACATCCCAACCGGCCTTAACAAGGGCAGGAAGGATAAACTTTGTACAAATGTCTCTTTCTGATAATTGTTTTTTATTTGTCATAGTTTTATTTCACATCCTTATTCATTAATTCTTTAAGTAAATTATACCTCTTTGGGATGGGCGGGGCAAATGGTATCACTTAATCACTTTAGGAAACAGGGCTAACATCTTTTTGGTTTTGGCCCGATAGCCCTGGGCTGTTTTTTCTATCATAGCAAACCGTTCTAATTTATTTATATCTTTTTAGAGAGTTTTTGTGGTTTTATTCCGATACCATTGTTAATAACTACTTACGACTTACGGGATTTTTTGTTTGGCCCCTTGTGGTTAGAGCTCAGCATTTTAGCGTTGGGTGTTTGCCTGCGCCATGGCAAGAAACTTTTTGGCGTCAGAATGGTTCGGGTTTAGTTCAAGGACTTTTGTAAAGTAATAGGTTACTTTTTTCCAGTCATTTTTGCGCCAGTATAAAACCGCCAGGTCATAATAAGCCTGCGAATACTGCGGGTCTTTTTCCACAGCCCTCAGGTACATTTTTTCTGCCTGTTCAATTTTGTTTACTTTTTCATAAACCACGCCTAAATTTACCATAACTTCCGGCCAGTCCGGTTTTAGTTCCAGAAGTTTCAGGTATTCTTCCAAAGCCTTGGCATAGTTTCCTTTGTTAAAGTACCACCAGGGTATAGTGGAAAGTTTTATGTTGTTATGTGTGATTAGGCCTAACAGCTCAAACTGCTTCCGTGCCTCAATTACCCTGTTTGCATCAAGAAAGTAATCCCCCAATGTTTCAAAATGGCTGTAAAAAAGGAAATTGCTTCTCATGTCCTGTTTTAACGGCAGGCGTAAAGCATAAAGTTCCTGCCACGGGAAATATGAAAGGTTATCATTCGGGCTTTTTCTTACTTTATACAGCAGGCCGTACCTGAAACGCGGTATGTTTATTACATAATCCTGATTTGGCAGCACGGTAGAGTAAAACACCTGCCTGTCTGTGTTTGCAATGATGTTTGTTTCTGCATTGTAACGGATTTCCAGGCGGGGCCGGCCCCAAATGGTGTAATAATTATCTCCATAGATGCTTTTTGATACACCCGCATTGCAATCTATATAGGCAATATCGCTTCTTAATTTGTGAATGCGCGTCAGGTAGGCTATTATAAAATCCGTTTCATCTGCCCGGTCTGTAAACATAATTGAATCTTTTGGCAGGGTTTTCAGGATATTCCGGCTGAAATCGTAAAAAATAAAGTCATTCCTTCGGTTTAAGGTATTGAAATTTTTTACAAGCAGGATTAAAGGCAGAATAATAAGTATCAGTAATATTTTTGAAAGATTTTTGTTTTTTTGTGAAAAGTCTATTATTCCATTCCCCGCTAAAACACATAACGGCACCAGTGGCAGATAAACAAACCGTTCAAGCAGGTCTCTCATCTCAGGTGTTATGTTTACACGGGTTAAGGCAAAAAATCCGTAACCGGAAAACAAAACGAATAAAAACAAAACAAGAGATACATTAAACCTATAAATTAAAGCAAGACAGCAAAAAACCATAACTGCCAATAGGCCGAATACTGATAAAGCACTTCTTAGAATTGAAATGAAAAGCTTTACATGGCCTATCAGGTATGAAAGCGTAACGGGTACAGGTTTTGTCATCATCAGAAGCCCGCTATATCTGGACCTTTTAATAAGCCCCAAAAATCTTTCCAATGTTTTGGGGTCTTCCCAGCTAAATACCGGGTTTTGCTGTGCGCGAACAAGCATAAATAAATATACTGATACGCCAAGTAGAATAAAACCCGCTATGCCAAGGCAAGTTTTATAATTAAACGGTATTTCTCTTCTGTTTATCCAGGCCCACCACAAGATTCCCGGCAGGAATAGTATTAATGTATAATGGTCTCCCATTGCAAAACTAAAAACAAACGAAACAAGATACATTCTTATCAATGGTTTTAAAGATTTATTCAAAAGTATTATTATCAGCAAAACGGCAAAGAATGAATTTATTGTATAAACTTCCGTTACTACCGCCATGGACCAAAAGTGGCTGGAAAATGCCAGCATAAAAGAAAATATAGCCGCAAAACAGAATTGTATTGTTGTGGGGTTTTGTACCAGAGCTATTATGAAAAGAAAAACCAGGGTTATAGTTAAGGCGCCAAAAAGTACAGCTACCAGGTTTGTGCGGTAGGCATGGTTTGCAAATGGTAAAACATCATTTATTATTTTTCCAAAAAGTGAATAGACTGGATAACCGGAAGGATGGGCTATACCCAAGGTGGCGCAAACACCGGAAAGCTCGCCGGAATCATCGCTGGTAACGGCAGGAGACACGGTATATAAATAAATCCCAAAAACCATTAAAAACATCAGGCAAGCATATACGATTTTTTTCATTTTATTAAAAACATTTAGTTTATAGGTTGATAAGAATATTTTTTATCAGTACTTCCATCTTATCTATTGGTTTTGTTTAAGCTTTTCCAGCACTTTAGGCAGATAAGCCCTTGCCTGAGCATGGTCCGGATTTATTTCAAGGGTTTTACTGAAATACTCTGCCACTTTTTCCCAGTTTCCCTCTTTCCAATAAACAGCGCCGAGGTTATAATAGGCATCAACTGACCGGAGATTTATTGCTATGGCTTTCAGATAACACTGTATGGCTTTTTGATTATCATTCTTCTTTTCCGCTACTACACCTAACCCTATCAGGGCATTTGTATCCTTGCTGTTTATAGTAAGGGATTTGGTATAGTAAAGCTCTGCTTTATCATAATCTTTTTTTACTAAATAATCATAAGCCTTAAAAATATAAACCATTAACACGTTGGATTTTAACCACAGGCAGTCATTAAAGCGCGCTACGGAATAATCAAGCCATATATAAGGGTCAGATTCTGCCTCGCTGTGAACAAAGGTATAAACCGGCGCAAGCGCTCTGGACCTGTAATCCGGATAGGTTACATAGGCGCTTCGCAGAGAGTATAAAGCCCATGAATCAAATAGCGGTTTTTGTGTATCATATAAAATTCCGTTTAAATAGAGTTTTTTTCCTGGCAGTACTTCCTTATTAAAGGTAGAGTAGGTCAGGGGCCTGGTTTCAGATAAGATATATTCAGCACGGTTTCTTCTTGTTTCTTTTTCCTGAGAACTCAAACTTCTAAAATCAGCGCCGTAAGCGCTTTTGAAAACCACCCCACCCCTGTCATGCAGCTCTATATCCGGCCTCTTATTTAAAGCAAAGCACATATAACCCATTCCATAGAAAGTATCATCACCGCCATCCATGAAAAATACACTGTTTGGCTTAAGTGTCTTTAATATATTTTTTGCATAATCATGTTCTAAATAGTAGTTTCGCCAGTTACAACGTGTTATGTTGCTTACAAACACAAATACCGCAATTACGGCAAAAAACAAAATAAATATTTTATTCTTTTTATAAACATAATCAGCCAGAAAACCTACGGATAATATAAACGGCACAGCAGGCAAAACATAGAAACGTTCAAATATTCCTTCGGAAAGCGCATCAAAAGGCAGATTTGCAAGCAGAATAAACCCTATCCCCGCACCAAGAAAAACTATAAGGTTTGCAAAACCGTAATACTTTTCTTTTTTTATAAACATCAGCCAGCCGGCAAACCCGGCAAATACTGTTAGAATGCCTAATTGGCCGGAAAGCGTAAGAGCATATCTTTTTACCTGTTTTAGTGCGGTAATAAAATCCAACCCCTGTTTTTCCCCGACTGTCAAAGAAAAACTGCCGTAATCTTTTCTGGATATTACTCGTAAAAAATTATTAATATTTTCCGGGTTTCCCCAGTCAAACGACGGGTTTTTAAGAGTACGTATGGGCAAATAAGCATAAATGGTAAATCCAAGAATGAAAAGAAGTGTGATTTGAATAACAGGATACTTAGATATTTTGAATTTGAATCTTTTAAATAAAACCAGCAGGAAAACGGGAGTTATAAATATAAGAGTATGATGATTTCCCATACCCAGTCCAAACAAAAACGCAGAAAGCAGTAAATATTTGTCATCTGTAATTGAAAGGTAAAGCAGATAAAGCAGAATTATTACAAAAAAAGTATTAAGGGCAAACACTTCACTTTGAACTGCGCTTTGCCAGAATGCTTTACTGAAAGCAAAAAGCAGGGCCGTTATGACAGAAACAGGTTTATTTTGGGTGATTTTTAAAAGCAGAAAATACATCAGCATTACCGTTAAAGCGCTAAAAAACGCGCTTTGCAGGTTTACACGGAAGGCAAGGCTTCCTAAAGGAACAATGTTTATAAGTATTTTTCCCAGCAGGCAGTAAAGCGGATACCCGGGACTGTGCGGCAGGCCTAAAATCTGCGCGCTGGCACAAAACTCTCCTGAGTCTCCTACAGCTATTGAAGGGCTTAGAGTAAACAGATAAACCGCAAAAGACATTAATAAAACCACAATAGGCATAATACTCACTTTATAATTGTTATATTTTAATGGTCTGCTTTATTATTTTTGAGTTTCAGATTGTTTTTACATTATCGCTTCATCGCTATTTGACTGAATTCGGGACTTAATTTAATCGCTGGATTACATCATTCCTTTTATTCTTCTGATAATCCACTCCAGCATCAGCAATAAAAATATAGCAAAATAAAATCCGGGGAACAAAGATAGAGAAACCTCTTTTTTTACTGCCGGCCTGGCTTCATTTTTAAGTTTGAGCCTCATAGCTTTTGCGGAATAATTATCTATATATTGAGCGTCGACATTTGTAAAAGCAGCAAGGTCGTTCATAAACTTTTCATTTACTTGCAGGTCAAATTCTTCAGTAGTGCTTTCATTGGCCACTACTACGCTTCTGTTATCCTGCATATATTTACTGCCTCCTGCTGCCGCTGCGGGTTCTTTTATCTGCGCTTTTATTTCGTATTTTCCCGTTATAACGCCTTTAAATTTACCCAGCCAGCCTTCAGGAATTGCTGTAAGGTTTTCAATCTGTATCATTTTTGAAAGCGGATCTGTAACGGTAACAAGCGGTTTTATTTTTTTCAATTTATCGCTTAAGGCTACCACCTTAAATTTTACTTCATCATTTTGCGTATACTTTTGCTGGATTACTGATACTCTGAATTCTTTGGTTTTTTCACTGCCGCTTAACCAGTAAAGTGAGTTTTCCCAGAATTTTGCATATTCGCTGCCTGTCCTGGGTTCTTTTGCCATTCCAAGAAACCAGCGCCATGAGGTATTTATCCCTACTGCCATAGTACGGCCTTTGCCAACTTCCTGCACAGCTATTACCGGCACGCTGACACCATTTATTTTTAAATACGGGTTTTCGGCCAGTACTAAGGCCCCGGGTTTGGGCCGCAATCTCTGGCAACCGTCTACTTCGGGCAGTCGCTGCCATAATTTTTCTGTTTCTGTTTGTTCATCTGACAGAAAGACTATCGGATGCGTGTAATTTACAAGTTTTAGCTTAAACCGGCCTTGTTCATAAAGTTCTTCAGGGCCTTCCATCTGTACTGGCAATATATCAGCCAACACTGAACTACGGTAATCTCCCAGACCGAATGCATTTTCTCCGCCAATCATGAGAAAAGCACCCGCTTTTTCTTTTACAAAGCGTTTCACGTTATTTAAATATTCATCATAGATATAAAACTTTGATGCCTTAAAGTTTTCCATTATCAGAATATCATAGTCATACAGGTCCCGGGTAAAGATTTCCCTTTCCGGAAACGGTATAAGGGAAAGCTGTTCATCCGGAACTACGGCCACATCTTCCGGATTTCTTAAAATCACAAAAGATACCAATTCAAAAGACGGATTTGATTTTATAAGATGCCTTAAATAATAATATTCAGCGCTGGGCCTGCCGCTGATGTAGAGCACACGTATTTTTTCGCGGATGGTTTCAATATTAAAATCCCGCGTGTTGTTAGCAAGCACTGTTTCACCGGGCAGCGGTTCGATTTCGACTGTATAGGTTTCCATCCCTGTTTTTGAAGAAGTAAAGTTAAAACTTACCTCCTGATAGTTGCCTTCTACGTACTTTTTCCTTGAAGCCAGTATTTCTTTTCCTTTTTTCAGATATATTACAGCTTCCTTTCCTGTATAACCGGTACAGTAAAACCCTACAGTAATATCCAGAGGTACATTTTTAAATACAAAATCACTGCATTTTATATCTATGACAGAAGCATCCAGCGGGGCAGTCTTTTCCAGAGGATAACAGGCAAATACAGGAATGTCTATAATACTTTCTATAGAGGCCAGTGTTTTCTTTGAATTATCATTTCCATCTGAAACCAACAGTACGGCATCGTAATTTTTTGAAACACTTAACTGTTCAAGTGCGGGTATAATAGCCGTAGCCATACCTTCGGCTTTAAGGTTTTTTATTTCATTTTCTTTTAGCGTAGTTAGAGAATTTGAAAACTGGTAGTATTCAGGACTAAAATAAGTATTAATGTCTGCTGTGTTAGCGGAAAAGAACTTTTTAAATGCTGTAAGCCTGCCTGCATAGTTTATGCTTTTTGATGTATCAACCAGCACTGCCAGCTTCGGCCTTGATTTCTTTTCATAAACCACATAGACCGGCTGCAAAATAAGCAATAATAATACGCATAAAGAAAGCAGCCTCAGTGTAATCAGCACATATTTTGACGGCAGTTTTTTCTTGTAGTACAGCAGGCCTGTCAGTCCTAAAACTGCCAGAAACAAAAATATAATAATTATGCCTGGATTTTTGAAAATCATCTTTTAAGTTTTTCTTCTATGAATTTTTTATGAATAAAATCGTTTTTATAGGTACCTGTACCTGAGTAAAGAAAAATATTTATAGTCAGTTTTTGTGCTTCAAAACGCTGACTTTCCCCGCCGGGCACACACTCAAGGAAATAATTACCGTAACGGTCTCTTACCCAGGCGCCAAATACATCATTTTGTGAATAAATTACTGCAGTTCTTCCGGAAATATCTATTCCTTCAATGTAGTTATTGGTAATATACCTGCCAGCAATACCTCGTAACAAATAAAATGAGCGTAGTAGCGCATGGTCTTTGGGTATTTTTGCAAGCCTTCTTTCCGGGATTATCAGTTCCAGTTCACGGCGAATCTTTTTGTCAAAATCGCTGTACTTGTTTCCCGAACAATCTTCTATAAAAAGAATACCGCCGCCATTAATATACTTCTTAAGCAAATCTCTTTCATTTGGTGTAAATCCTGCAAACCTGCCGCGGTTTAGCACTATCACTAACGGGCTGTAAAAAAGCATTTCGTCAGTAATCTTTATAGTCTGTCGCTGCGGATAAACCTCCATACTGGTGGTATATGTCAGGAAAGAAAATATATCCTGATAAATCTGGGGATATGGGTCCCATTCACCGTCATAATCCAGTTGAGTAAATGCCAGCCGGTTGCCTACCGGTTCCGCTGCACCGGCTGTTACCACAGTGGATAACAGAAACAATAATAATATTATTCTTAACATTTTCATAATTTCTTTCGTCTAAATTTCATATTAGCCAGAAGCACTTCCAATCCCAGCAGAACCAAAACTATAACAAAAAATTCTTTTGACAGTTCTTTTCCTTCAAGAATAGTAAACACTTTAGTATAAAGTTCTTTATCCTCTTTTAAAAATATCAGCCTTACTTTGGGTAGTTTATTTTTCACTACCGAAAGGTCTGCTTTTGCAGGATTGCTTTCATGTTCTATATCCTGAGGATTTACCGCAAAATGCCTGGTAATTACCCTTGATTGTGAGTAGAGCTGTAATTCATATATACCGGGCAAAGCTGTATCAGTAAAAATGACTTCTTTTCCTTTATTGCCCTGCACTATCCGCACAATTGCATTTTCACCTGAAGGCAACTCAATACGGGCCTGTGAAAATTCTTCTTCCGGGCTGTACCTTATTACATCTCCGGCGCTATAAATCAGTTTTTGAGTTACATCAGTATCAATTTCCGTAGTATCAATCAATGTACGCACAAAATACGGGAAAAACGGTTTTGAAGGCAGATTTGTCCACTCCCGGTCTGCCGTAGAAGCAAAGATAAATATTTTTGAATTATCTATCTGTTTCTCTATAAGCAGCGGGTCTTCGTTATCAAGAGCCAGCACAACTTCAGCTTTCATAGTATTTAGTTTAAAATATTTCCTGACAAATATTTTTGAAACCTCGAAACTTTCTATGTTTTTAAACATACTGGCTGGCTGTACCGGTTGCGCTACATAAGCGTTTTGTTCCTGAATTATGCCTATGTTACCTGCCAGCCATGCAGGATATTTCTCCGGATTTACCTTGTCACCCAAGAAAACAGCAAGGTTCTTTTTTGAAAACGTGGTAAGAAACCTTTCCAGTCGGTCCAACTGAAGATTTGTAAGTTCGCTCACATTACAAATAAATATTGCACTGTATTTTTCTATATTGTTTTCTCTTTCCAGCTCTTCCGGGCTGTATATCTTTACATCATAACGATCCGAATCCCGTGAAGCTATAGTGTAATTCAGATAATATGATTCGCTGTTTATACCGGAACCGAATTTTGGGTCTCCGTCAATTATTAGTACTTTTTTTCTTGTTTTAAGCGGGTACGAAAAATAATATATGTCATCGATACTTAACGCATCTTCCTGAATTTTCAGATTACCATACAATTCTGAATCATTCAGGACTGATAAACCTATCTCATAATTTACAGCCTTGCCCGGTTCCAACCGGACGGTGTTATCATATACTGTCTTGCCCTTTATGCTTAGTAATAGAGGCGTGGAAACTTCATTTGAAGAAAAGTTTTCAGCAAGAGCGGAAATTCTAAGCGGCTCTTCAAGCAGTTTTGCTGCTTCAAGGGCAGAATTTTGTGCATCCGATGCTCCGACATCAATAAAAATAACCTGTATTAATGGGTTAAACTTTTCCAGGTTTGAGGCAGTTTCCGGGGTAGCTGTTTTAAATATATTGCTTTGCATATCAGATATTACAATAATTGTTTTTTGGGTATCCGGGTATTGTGAAAACATTTCATAAGCATGTTTAAAGGCGGGCAGCAGATCTGTAGAGCTGCTGCCGGTTTTTGCCTGGGAAATAAATTTATTAAGGTATTGGGGATCATTGGTAAATCTGCTGAAATCTGAAACATAGCTTGAAAACAGTATTATACCTGCCTGCTTATTAAGAGTGCCGGTTTCTTTAGGGAACATCCGGTCAATTATTTTTCCTGCAATTGAGCGGGCCTCGGCAATTTTGGGTACACCTGCGGCATTATAACCCATGGAATAGGAAGTATCTAAAAGAAAAAGTACTTGGCGGGTTTTATCTGCCTGTTTCATGCCGCCTAAATAACCTACAGGCCGAGCAAAAGCAAGGTTTAAAAACAAAAGTATAAGGCAACGGATAATTAAAAGCAGAATTTGCTGGATTTTTTTCTTGGGAGCTACATTTTTGTTGGCAAGATTTATAAAACGGAGGTCGCTGAAATATATGTATTTGGTTTTCTTACGAAAAAACAGATGGATAATAACCGGCAGGAGTGTTAACGGAAGCAGGTATAAAAACGCAGAATTTATAAAAGAAAGGTTCACCGTTTTTGCTCCGGAAACTAATTTTTATCTATGACTGTTATTATAGCTGGATTTATGTATTGAATGGGGTTTACTTTTTACGGCCAGCCAGAAAGGACCATAAACATAATTCTATAGGCGTATCAGTAGTAACCAGATAATACTCTATATCTGAATTCATAAAACCTGCTTTATAATCATCAATAAACTCCCCCATTAACTGCAGGTATTCTTCCTGAATTTCTTCCGTTTCGGTAAGCACTTCGAGTTCTGAGGATTCAAGTGATTTAAAAACTACCGGCCCTGAATAATCAAAATTTCTTTCTATGGGGTCTAAAACCTGAAAAACTACCACATCATGATGTTTATATTTCAACTGTTTTATGGAATTTAGTATTTCCTGCGGTGAATCAAAAAAATCTGACACAATGATTATCAGCCCTCTTTTTTTAACATACTGACTGAATTCATTAAGTACTTTTGATATGCAGGTTTTCGAACTTGGTGTAATTGATTCAAGCAGGCTTGTTATATTCGTAAATTGTTCAAACTGAGCTCTTGGTGAAATAAATTTTCCTATTTTGTCATCAAATATGGTAAGCCCTACGGAATCTTCCTGTTTCAATAAGAGATAAGCAAGACATGCTGATAAATTTACGCCATAAGTGAATTTGTCTATATTGCCTTCTGAACGGAAAGACATAGAATTTGATGTATCAAGCAGAATATTGGCTTTGAGGTTTGTTTCTTCTTCGTACTGTTTAACAAAAAACTTGTCCTTTCTGCCGAACACTTTCCAGTCAATATGGCGCAATTCATCACCCTGAGTATATTCCCTGTGCTGTACAAATTCCAAGGCATGGCCTTTATTGGGGCTCTGGTGCAACCCGCTTATAAATCCGTCAACAACATATTTAGCTCTTAACTGCAGTTTGCCCAGCTTGATAAGTGTGGCAGGATCTAAATATTTTATTTTTGTTGCCATGATTATTTTTCTAAAAACCTCGTTTATTGCGCCGACAATAAAAACAGATTATGACAACTAATTCTATACAAATATATATGTTTTAAGCAACCTTTAAATGTTCCAGCAGACGTCTTATAACTTCATTTACAGTTATTCCTTCCGCTTCTGCCTGAAAGTTAAGAATTATTCTGTGCCTTAAAGCAGGATAGACCAGCGCCTGTATATCTTCAATAGAAACGGCATACCTACCGTTAAGTACTGCCCGTGCTTTTGCACCGAGTATAAGAGTCTGGCCGGCGCGTGGGCCCGCACCCCAGTTAACCCATTGTTTTACAAAATCCGGGGCACTGGCATCTTTTGGCCTTGTGGCGCGGGTGAATTTTACCGTATAATCTATCACATTATCGCTTGCCGGGACTTTTCTTACAATTTCCTGAAGTTGATTAATTTCTTTTGCATCAAGCACTTTATTAAGTTTTGGTATTGCCGAGCCGGTAGTTTGAAAAACTATCTGTCTTTCATCTGTTTCGTTTGGATAATCTATGTTTATTTGAAAAAAGAAACGGTCTAACTGTGCTTCTGGTAGAGGATAAGTACCTTCCTGCTCAATGGGATTTTGTGTAGCAAGAACATAAAACGGCAGCGGGACGGGATAGGTTTTTCCCGCAGATGTTACCTTAAACTCCTGCATAGCCTGCAGTAAAGCACTCTGTGTTTTTGGCGGAGTTCTATTAATTTCATCAGCCAGTAATATGTTTGAAAATATGGGCCCGGGTATGAACCGGTAATCTCTTTTGCCGGTAGACGCATCCTGTTCTATAACTTCCGTGCCTGTGATATCAGAAGGCATAAGGTCTGGAGTAAACTGTATTCTTTTAAACTGCAGGTCTAATATTTCTGATAGTGTTGAGATAAGAAGTGTTTTTGCCAGTCCCGGAACACCAACAATAATACAGTGGCCCTTGGAAAAAAGAGCTATGAGAAGTTCATCTATTACCTGATCCTGCCCTATGATAACTTTTTTCAACTGTTCTACTATTAGTTTATGTCCGGAAACAAGTTTTTCTACAAGTTCTGTATCTGTTTTTGCTGAAGGCATTATTTTCTCCGGTGTGTTTCTTTTGATGTGGTATTTTACCTAAATTTGGTGTGTTTTTCAAGAAATTATATCATTCTGCAGTTGTTTTATGGAAGATATTTGATTGATTTATAATCGCGTTGTTTTTTTGAGTTCTTAAATAGTAATACAATCCTGATTTTATGGTTTTATTTTAGCGTGTTTCATGAGCATTGTTTCAAGCAAATCAAAGTCATAAGTGATATTCGCGCGTTTTAATTCTGTAAATAAATCAGTAGCTGTACTTTCATTCTTTGCGAATGCCAGAGCAGCCTGGTAGTATTGTTTTTGATGGTTCAACATCTGCGAAGTATCAATTTCATTTTGTGTAGAATACTTTACCCTTACATATCGAATTTTATCCTGTAATTCTTTTTCTCCGGAAATCTTATACGCAGCTTTATAACATAAGTAAGCCTTTTCATATTCATTATACTCGCAATATTTCAATCCGTCGTCCATTAACGAATTGATGTATCTTGCTTTTTGTTCATTTAAATTAAATATGTATAAAGCTGTGTTTTTATTTCTTGGTTCAAGGAGATTTAGTTTTATAATCTCATTTTCTGCTTTGTCAAAGTTATTTTTTGAAAGATATTTATCAATATTTTTGACTATTGTTTCTACATACTGTTCATAAAAATCTTTTGTATCTCTAGTTATTTTTGACTCTATTTCTGGACCCCTAAGCTTTTCATTCATGTCAGTCGAAACAACCGAAAAGGGATCAATATCCAGTACCATAAAATATTGATGATAAGCTGATTTTATATCATTTGTGTTTAAAGCATTTGAAAAATCAGTGTTTATCGCTTTAATTTTGCCGTATGATATCTTTGTATTACATATTTTTATTAATTCCTTCGCTTTGGGGTTTTCCTTTTCTAAAGGCATAATTCTTTCGAGTAATATTACTGATTCTTCATATTTTCCTTCATCTATCATAGACAAGGCTTCCTGATAGCATTTACTATACAGGCTTCTTGTATTATTTATTAATATCCTTTGTTCATCGATATCTTCAGATTGTATTTCTGATTCTACTTTTTCACCGAATTTATAGACCATTTCCAGGTAATGCAACCCGTAATCAATAAATGGTGTAAAAGAATAATTAATGGCAATATCGCCTATGTACATTCCCATTCCTCCAGATACTTTATAGGCTAGATCAGGATTATATCCTATTCTACAGGCATAATTACCTTTTTTATATTCCAATCCGCACATTATGTTTTTAATATAATCAATATTTAGAATTAGAGTGTCATAATCTATCGATGCTTTATTTTGATTGAAATGCGGAGATAGAGTCATTTTAAATTCTGTACTTATCCTTGATTTAGTTTTATAGGTTTCTGATTGTTCACACATAATTAGTTTAGGCGTTATAAAATTGCTGACAGCAACACCTGCCCCTATTGAAAACCTGTTTTTTGATTCCTCTCCTGATTGAAATATATTTCTATAAATACCTATATCTAAACCCAGGGGATTATTTGATTTATAATTGTAGATATCAATGCTGTAAGTTTTAAAATTTATGCCTGCGGCTATATTTAACGGAAGCATTAAAGAATAATTAAGTATTGCAGCCATTTCTGAATCATAGGTATATTTTGGTTCATCTGCTAAATTCTGCCTTATTTCTATATTGTCTTTTTGGAATCTGGCAAAAAGAATGCTTAATGATGATTCTGGAAATCTTTGCTGATAGCAAAGCATATTAAAGCGGGCATTGTCATATAAAAGATAGTTAGAACCAGAAAAAGTACACTGATAAGACTGCAAGGACATTGCAGGATTTAGTGCAACGGACGAAATATCTCCTGGGCAGGCGCATCCTCCCATACTACGGGAAATTACACTTGAATTTTCAAGCAGGTCAGCATTCAAACCGGCTGTTATAAGTAAAATTGTTAAAATATGCAGTATTCTCGTTTTCATCTCTTTAATATAAGTATTGTTGATTTCTTTTCTATACCATCAGATCGTACCGAAAGAATATAACTTCCATTGGTCAATACTTCTCCTTGTTTATTTTTCCCATTATAAATGTATGTGTTTATGCCTTCAATAGAATTTATTGAATCTGTGAATACAACTTCTCCAAAGTAAGTATAAATCCTGATTTCTGACCTGCCTTCATGTTCTGCATTAAAAACAATATTCTGATCTTCATTGTTTGGATTAAATGGATTCGGGCAACACGCAACACTATTTTCAGTAATGTTTTTAAAAGTACGAAATGAATATATGGGGCTTTGTGTAAGTATTCCACAGCAGTCTTCGGATATTATACACCAGTAATATTTTGTATTGTCATTAAGCCTGGATATTATGTAAGAAGTATCATGTCCGGCATATATTAAACTCATTGTTTCTGTACTTGATGGCGCATTATAATCCGAATCAGACTGCACATTTATCGGATTCGTTAGGTATAAATAGTATTTCAACTGTTCACTTGTATTATTTGACGCACAACTCCAGTTAAAAACAACATTTCTCGGACTAACAATATTTCCATTTTTTAAGGCATTTCCTGCAATCATTGGTATGCCGGGCGGATTGGAAACAATAAAAGGATAAAATGATGAAATTATAGTCGGTTGATTAACCGTACAATCTTCTAATTCAAATTGAACTTTATATTTGGATGAAATTGTATTTAACGAAATAGTGTATGAAAATATCGTTCCTGTAGAATATTTATCGACATATGTCATTGTATCTGTAAATATCAGCTGGTTATCCATGTATAGGTTTAACTTAAAATGTTTTGTGGTATCTAAAACTATACTTTCCGAGTAATTTGCGTAAATTTTAAACGGGGCACCTGGTGTGGTATATCTTGGTAGAGTCCTATGCAAAACAAGAGCGGAAACAACATTAACAGTACTTATTAGCGGTGGTGTTAGCACTGAATCTCCGGAATTAATTAAATAATCCAGAGATGAAAAGGTTATAAATGATATATCTTCACCGGAAATACTATTAAACAAACAATTTTCCGGAGAAAAAGATTGAATAACTGCATCTACTCTATCCTGCTGGTCGTTTTCCTGATATATTTGCTCCGGAACAGACATAATTTGCAGACTGCTTGTAAAATCATTCGTATAGGATACAGTTGTATACGATTTATCAGTTAAAAGCAAAATAATTATTAGTATTAGTATTTTTTTCATTATTTGTATTTGTAGTAGTAGATATGACGAATCCCGCCACCCCAATCCATTGCCTTTATTTTCATATTGCCCATCGTAACAAATACCCCATAACACATATGATAATTAACGTTATCTATTACAATTCTAAATTTACTCGATTCTTCCTCTCCAAGCAAGTAATAAACCCCTGGATCTGGAATAATTTCTTGATATTCAGAAAAAGTCCAACTTGCCATAGCATTTGGATCAAACTTAATTTTTGACAATAGAATGTTTGCAGCAGCTGATATATCAGCATTTGTTATTGTTCCATCACTTATATCCCCTCCGGTACCACCTGAAATGCTATCCCTTTTTGACATTTCCTTTAATTCATCTATTTTTATACCATCTGCAGACAAATCTCTTCCATCAACTGTTCCTCCAACCGTTATATTTCCTGTTGTTTTAATGTTTCCCACTACATCTAAAATTGTTTCAGGATTTGCTGTACCAATACCTACTTTTTTGTTAAACCAAATATTATTTCCGGCATCCAACTTTAGATTTCTGTTGCCATCTGTATATATTCCTACATCAGTACCATCATCTGCCCCAATACATACTCTGCCTTCTGCAGAAGCACTGCCAAAACTGCCAATTCCTCCCCAAACTGTTAATTTTTCTCCAGGTAAACTCGTACCAATTCCTACAAAACCTGTGTTTTTAATTCTCATTCTTTCATTTACTCCGTTTGAGAATACTATATCACCTGTACCATCATTATCTGAATCTGATCTAATTACCGAATCCTGTGAATTGATCAATTGTGCAGTACTGCTTATTCCTGCTGACGTCATTTCGGATAAATCTGAAAAAACGATTTTTCCGGTAGTTAACCTCAAATTACCGCCAATCGTTAAATTTCCATTTATCTGAGTCCCAGTTTGACTTACAATAACACGCGTACTATCAGCTATATTAAAATTTATAACTCCCGACTCCCTTGATACACCTTCTGATGTTTTTGAGTGTATTGCAAATATTTGCGGCGATATTTTTTGCCTTGGAGAATAGGTTTTATTACCCACGGATGTTTCTATCCAATAGTCGCCAGCCCTCCAGTCTATTTCAGGTGTTAAGCTACAGGAAAATACCCCCGTACTTATATTAACTGTTAAATCACTGCTTGCCCAAAGAGGAACACTGCCTATTGACTGGTTATAAACCTTAAATATCATGTTTCTTGTACCGGTCACGGGTATTTCCTGTTCTCTCAGCCTGCCCTGGTATTCAATTGTGTTGCTGAAACCAAAGATGATAGGTACAAAACTCATTATTACAGCAATCATTAGTACAACTTTCTTCATTTTAAATCCTCCCGGAAATTATTATATTTTCGCACATTTTCATATTTTTTCTTTCTTTCAATTTCAACAAAATTCAATTATCTTTGATCATTTTAATATTTCGTTGCTTTATGGACGCTTCTATTTTAAAAAAGTTCCAGAGTTTTTTACAAACATACGTTTTTTTATATTATGCCGGGGAAATAATAAAACAGCATTTCCTCAAAAGGCATAACAATACATTATCAATCTAAAAATTGATTTGTTAAATAGTTTTCAGGATTTTGAGAATTAGAAAAGAATTTTAGCTTCTTGGATGGAACTTCTTATGGAGCTGTTTAAGGTGTTCTCTGTCTACGTGTGTATATATCTGCGTGGTTGAAATACTTGAATGGCCTAGCATTTCCTGAAGCGAGCGCAAATCTGCCCCTCCTGATAACAGATGTGTTGCAAAGGCATGTCTTACACTATGCGGTGAAATAGGTCTTTTTATACCTGCATTTAACGCATATTTTTTTAGCTGTACCCAAAACTCATTACGGCTGAGCTTTTTTCCCAGTTTACTTACAAACAACGCTTTAGTATCAGGATACTTCTTATTTCTTAATTCGAGATATTTTTCTATGGATAATATCGCCCGCTTACTTACCGGCACAATCCTTTCTTTACCGCCTTTGCCGATAACCCTCACAAAACCAACTTTAAGGTCAATATTGTTTAATTCCAGCCCTACCAGTTCTGATACACGCAAACCGGAAGCGTAAAGCAGTTCAAACATGGCTTTATACCTTATATCACGTTCATTGTTTTGAGGCATAGTATTTAAAAGCCTGTTCATTTCTTCAATACTTAATACTTGCGGCAAGCGGGCAGGTATTTTTGGCAACCTTATGTTCAAGGTCGGGTCATAAGTCAGGTGCTCATCAAGTATAAGAAACTTATAGAAATGTCTCAAGGATTCTATAAGCCTGAAAATTGATTTTTCCCTTAACGGATTGCCCTTTTCAAACTTGCGTTCCATTATGTAGTTTACCAGGTCATCCTGATGAACTTCATAAGCACTTTTTTTTAGTTTTTCCAGATATTGAAAATAGAGTTTTAAATCACTGCCGTAAGAAAGAATGGTGTTATGTGCAAGGTTTCTTTCTACCTTAAGGTATTGCAGAAATGATTCCAGCAGTTCGTTATTGTTCATTTATTTTTGATTTAAATACGGGTTGTGGGCAAACTCACCGGCTAAAGTGCAGGCGTTTTCATGACCAGGATATATTATCAGCTCTTTAGGCAATTTTTTCAGTTTTTCCAATGAATTCATTATCTGCTCTTCACAGCCTCCGGGTAAATCTACCCTACCTATAGACTGACAAAACAGTGTGTCTCCCGTAAAAATAAAACCGTCACTGACTACACAGATACTACCGGGCGTGTGCCCTGGCGTATGTATGACCTTAAGTTTATTTGAACAAAAGTCTATTTCATCCCCATCATGTAATATTTTTTCCGGCGCGGTACCGATAGAAGTGATGCCTGTAAAAAATGACAGGCTTTCTTCCGGATTGGTCAGGGCAGAGGCGTCTTTTTCATGTATTGAAACAGGTATTTTGTATTTATCTTTTAAGGGCTGGTTTGCACCTATATGGTCATAGTGGCCATGGGTATTTATTATGCCTGCTGGCTGGAGATTTATTTTAGTAATTTCATTTATTATTGACCGCGGCTCATCACCCGGGTCTATTATAAGGCACTTTTTGGTCTTTTCGCATACCAGCAAGTAGCAATTTGTCTGTATGGGACCTACTACTATGGTTTTAATCCGCATCTTTATGCTTATGTTTTTTGTGAGTTTCGGGTTTTTCTTCTTTTTTCTCTTCTTTCTGCACCTTTACAGGCATTAGTTTTTCTTTTATGAGTTTTTCTATTTCATCGGCAATTACCGGATTATCTTTCAGGAATACTTTTGCCTGGTCATAACCTTGAGCAATTTTTTCACCTTTAAATATTATCCATGAACCGGTTTTTTCAAGGACCTGACTATCAATACCCATATCTATAAGGAAACCTTCTCTTGGAATGCCTTCACCAAATATTATTTCAAACTCTGCCTGTCTAAACGGCGGAGCTACTTTGTTTTTTACTACTTTTACACGCACGCGATTGCCTACTATTACGTCGCCTTTTTTGATTTTTTCAATTGACCTTATGTCCAGGCGTACTGACGAATAAAATTTTAATGCCAGGCCACCAGGTGTGGTTTCCGGGTTACCAAACATTATGCCAACTTTGTGCCTTATCTGGTTTATGAACACTACTACGGCTTTTGATTTGCATATTGAAGATGTTAGTTTTCTTAATGCGTGAGACATTAGGCGTGCCTGTAGACCTATCTGTGATTCACCCATTTCACCTTCAATTTCTGCTTTGGGTACCAGCGCCGCAACAGAATCAATAACTATAACATCTATCGCCCCTGAACGCACCAGGCGTTCCGTTATTTCCAGCGCCTGTTCTCCAGAATCAGGCTGTGAGATATACAGGTTTGCTACATCAAGCCCCAGGTTTTTAGCATAAGTTGGATCGAAAGCATGTTCTGCATCTATATAAGCTGAAATACCGCCAAGCTTCTGTGCCTGCGCGGCTATAATCATGGCCAGAGTAGATTTTCCGCCGGCTTCCGGACCGAATATCTCTACTATACGCCCCCTTGGAACCCCGCCTACACCCAATGCTACATCCAGCGGGAGGGCACCAGTTGGAATGGTTTCAACAAGCATTTTTGGTGAGTTTTCACCTAATTTCATTATTGATTCTTTCCCAAAATCTTTCTCGATCTGTGTAATTGCTGATTCTAATGCTTTAAGCTTTTCTTCTTTTCCCATTTGCTTCTCCTTTGCCATGAAGGCATAACTTAGATTTTAAATCTTTCATTTATAAAACATATTCAACGCAAACTGCAATATAATGTTACTGTAAATACCGGCTAAAATATCATCCGCCATTATGCCCCAGCCGTCGTTTAAACACTGAATCTTCCTTATGTATAACGGTTTAACAACATCAAAAAACCTGAAAAGAACAAAACCGGCAGCCATAAACACAAATGATTTAGGTATAAACATCATGGTTATCCAGTATCCGGCAAATTCATCTATCACTATTTTCTGGTTATCTTCTGTTTCATAGTAATCATCTGCTTTTGCAGAGATAAATACGCCTGCAATTACAACAACTAAACAAACAATTACATATATGATAAAGTTTTGCGGCATTATAAAGAGCCACAATAGTGACGCAACAATGGTACCGAAAGTTCCAGGAGCTTTTGGCAGTAACCCGGAATAGAATCCGGTAGCCAGAAAAAGAATTGCTTTTCTTTTCATTTATTTGTGTCTAAGGCAAGAATATCTTTGTGTTTTCGCAGGTATGTTATGCCTGAATAAACAGTTAATACTGTTACGTACATCATAATCCAGTATGGGGCATGTGTAAGGATATCATGCAAAAAAGGATATGTCGGCACCAGGTCTTTACGGAAAGAATTAAGCACCAGCACAAGCAATATAGCTATAATGGCAATTATTTGAGACGTGGTTTTAAACTTGCCTGTTTTATCTGCAGCTATCACTCTGCCGTTAGACATAGCCAAAAGCCTTAATCCAGTTATAATGAATTCCCTGGAGATGATAAGGACAACCATCCATGCCGGAATATGCAGTTCTTTAAGGCTTACAAAGGAAATGAATGCAGCAGAAATTATTAATTTGTCAGCCAAGGGATCTAAAAACACTCCGAACTTTGTAATTACATTAAGCTTACGGGCAAAAAAACCATCAAAAGCATCCGTTAAACCAGCTAATATGAATATGATAAGAGCAAATATTCGTGTCCATACATTATCTACAAACATAAATACCATAAAAAACGGAATAAGGAATATTCTCGTGAGCGTCAACTTCATGGCTAAATTAATCTTTTTCATTTATCATCCTATCGTATTATTTAAACAGCCTTAATACTTCCGCGTCTTGCGGAATTTTGAAATTAAACACATCGTCTGCGTACTTTTCATTAATTTTATATGACTTTATTCCAGTAACTACGGTTACATTTTCGTTTATTAACTCACTTTTAATCAGGTTTAAATCTTTTTTTGAAATCCATAAATTAAAATCAAAGGCACCCTTTATTGGCAATTGAGGCCCCATGTCTATGTTTTTTTTCAGTTTCAACAATAGCTTATAGCTTTCCGCTGTTTCTTCTATAAGGGTAAAATTAAAATATTTTTTTAAATCGGATGTTTTTCCTTTCGGATTATACATACCCGGCATGAAATAACCTATACCCTTCCAGTTTTTCCATTTATCCACATATACCTGATTGGCCTGAACATTGAAAATCCACAACATATCACCATTTGAAACTATGGTCTGCTTTACTTCATTTACTGCTGTTGATGCAAAAACCTGAAAATTTATTTTTCCGGGCCTTTTAAATATTATTTTCCCTGACATGGCGTTTGTTTCTTTAATTACTAGAAAATATACGGACTGGATAAACTCAAGTTCTATCGTTTCAGTGTTTTTTTCTTTCTGCGTCATCTGCTCAAGGATACTATCAACCGTTATTTTTTCCTGAGCTATTACAAATGCTGTGTTTAATAAAACCAGCAATGCTATGACGGGTATTTTTCTATTCATATATTTTATGATGAACTTTCCTGACCGTTTAAATATTCATCTATTTTATCGTAATTTATATGCCACTTGTTTGTTCCTTCCGGCTTGAATATGAAACCGCTCATTTCCAGCCGGCTTAGTATATCTGTTGCTTTTGCTGATGAACCGAAATGGGCTTTCAGTAAGTCCTGGGAAACTCTTTTTCTTTCCACTACAAGTTTCAGGGCTTCTTTAAGATTTTCGGCAGTTTTTTCATCCTTATCGTTATTGTCCACAATTTCGGCTTTCTTTATATATTCATCATAGGCAGGTTTGAATTTCTGTTCTTTTATGAAGGAAACAATTGTTTCTAGTTCTTTTTCTGAAACGAAAGAACCCTGCAAACGCTCCGGTTTAGGAGCACCTGTAGGAAGAAACAGCATATCTCCCCTTCCTATAAGATCTTCAGCTCCGATACTGTCTAAAATTACCCGTGAATCTACTTTTGATAATACCTGAAAAGATATTCTTGATGACAGGTTTGCCTTAATAACACCGGTAATAACATCTACCGAAGGCCTCTGTGTGGCAAGAATTAAATGTATGCCTACCGCACGAGCCATCTGTGCAAGGCGCTGTATGCAATCTTCTACCTCGTTGGCTGTTACTAACATCAGGTCTGCCAGTTCATCTATGATAACTACTATATAAAATTCATTTACAAGATTATTTTTCTTTGCATAATCGTTATATCCGTCAATGTTTCTTACATTTGCTTTGGCAAATTTTTCATATCTCTGCTCCATTACCCGTACCAGCGCTTCCAAAGATTTTGCCGCATGTTTAGAATTGGTAATTACCTGAACTTTTTCCGGGGGCATCAACGGGTCATAAAGGTGAGGTAAACCGTTATAAGCTGGCAATTCCAGGCGTTTCGGGTCAATAAGCATAAATCTCACTTCATCCGGACGGGCTTTATAGAGGATAGAAGTAAGAATAGAATGAATGCAGATACTTTTTCCTGAACCTGTTGCACCCGCCACAAGCACATGCGGCATGGGCACCAAATCAGCTACTACAGGCCTCCCATCCGTGGTTTTACCAAGACCCAGGCTGAGTTTGGACTTTGCATCCTGAAATTCTGCCGAAGCGAATATTTCTCTTATGCCTACAACTCTTCCTTTAAGATTAGGGATTTCTACGCCTACCGCACCCTTGCCAGGTATGGGAGCAACCATTCTTACACTGGGCGCTTTCATAGCAAGAGCCACATCATTGCTGAGAATAGTTATTTGTTGTATTTTTACTCCTGAATCCGGAGTGATGTCAAACCTGGTTACCGTAGGGCCTGGAATAATGTCAGTTACCTTTGCTAAAACGCCAAAACTGGCAAGCACCTGTTCCAGATGTGCGGCTTTCTGTATAAGCACTTCGTGTTTGTTTATTTCCAAATCGCTTGAATCAGACATGGAAAGAATATCTAATGGAGGAATTCTGTAACCGTCATACTGGTCTACGGATACTTCCGTTTTTTCTGAGGCAGTTGCTGCTATTTTGGATTCTTTTACTTTTGAAGGTTTTTGTTTTGCTTCTTGCTGTGGTTTGTTTTCCTGTATTTTTGGAGCAGCAATTTTTGGCTCAATTATTCTTGGTTCTACTATGCGGGGAGGTACTGCCTGCTGAGTAATCTGAGGGGCTCTTTTTTGTTTTTCAGGCCTGATTCTTTTTGCCATTTCTTTTGTGCTTTGCCATTCTCTAATATCATTTTTCAGGCTGAGCATAAATTTTACAAACAAGTCTTTCAAGGAAATGTTAAGGAAAACCGAAACAGCATAAATAAGGGCAATTAAAACCGCAATGAATGCACCTATCTGACCAAAAAGACGGACAAAAAAGGTTCTTAATAAATAACCTGTCCAACCGCCATGATTTACCTTATAAAAATCACCCCACAAGGTAAGCAATGCGCAAAAACCAACAAATATTGAAAAACCTAATATAATCCGGAGTGCTTTGATTGTTTTTTCCTTCAACAATTCAACAGCAAAATAAATCATAAATAGCGGCAGAAAAAACGCACCCTTTCCCAAAATCATGCCCAATTCTTTTGCAAACCATCTTCCGATAATTCCTGACTTATCCGGCATTGTTACACAGTAAAGAATCAAGAATCCCGTTATAAACAGAACAGTTGCTTTTAGAACTGGTGAAGCACCCGTATTTTTTGCCCTGGCTCTGGTTCTTACAAAAAATCTTTTATCATTCATTTTAATTGTTCTTCAGGATTATTTTTTCAAGCCTATAAACAATGTATTTTTGTCCTGGGTTAAAGATATTTTATCTTCTCTTGCAAGCCACCCTACAGCCATAAATAAAACAGAACTGGTAATATTCAGTTCAAATTTAAGTTTCATTACATCAACTTTCGGGTGACGTGTAAGATATTCCCAAATTTTACCGGCATATAAACCGATTGTGGTTTCCATGGTATTAGGCATCTTGTATGGCGAAAATGTCCTGATTTGCATTTACAGGCTTACCGTTTTCAACCATAATGCGTACTATTTTTACTCTTTTTTCCGCTTTAATTTCGTTCATAACTTTCATAGCTTCAATTATGCACATGGTTGCGTTAGCATCAACTGTATCGCCTTCCTTTACATAAGGGGCAGAGGTTGGTGACGGGGACCGGTAAAACATTCCGTTTATAGGAGATTTTATTGTTTTAAAATCAGCCACCGGCGCTTCTGCCGCTGTAGGGGTCTGTTCAGTAGCTTCCTGACGAACAGGCTCTGCCTGCTGGTACTCTGCTCTGGGAACGTACTTAACTTTACTGCCAGGACGCCTAATTTTCACGTAAAAATCATTATCTTTATATTCAATTTCTTCCAAGCGCTCTGCAACAGCCATCTTATAAAGATTTTCAATCATTTCTTGCTTCTGATCTTTTTCGTTATTTGTTTTCATCGTTTTTAAGCGCCGCCTTTCTTGATAAGACCAATCTTCCCTGATTGTCTATCTCAAGTAATTTTACTAAGACTTCATCGCCTTCATTGACTACGTCAGTTACCTGCTTGACTCTTTGTTCAGCAAGCTGGGAGATGTGCACAAGGCCTTCTTTACCCGGAAAAATTTCTACAAAAGCTCCAAACTCCATAATTTTTATTACTTTTGAACGATAGATTTTGCCTATTTCTGCTTCTGCAGTCTGCATTTCAATTCTCTGTTTTGCAAGCTGCATACCAGCTTCGTCTGTGCCTGAAATAAACACTCTGCCGTCGTCTTCAATATCAATTTTTGTCCCTGTTTCTTCAATAAGCAGGCGTATATTTTTACCACCCGGCCCAATTACTCCGCCGATTTTTGACTGCGGAATCTGAAGAATTATCATTTTAGGTGCATAAGCAGATAATGATTTTCTCGGTGTATTGATAGTAGCATTCATGATATCCAGGATTTTTGTCCTGGCTTTGCCTGAAAGACTTATGGCCTGTCTGACAATATCCATTTCTATACCGGCAAGTTTCAGGTCAAGCTGGATAGCCGTAATACCGTTTACTGTTCCTGCTACTTTAAAATCCATATCTCCAATGTGGTCTTCTAGTCCCTGTATATCAGTAAGAAGCAGAGTTCCACTGGCTTCTTTAATCAAGCCAATGGACACACCAGCAACAGCTGTTTTTACAGGTACGCCGGCATCAAATAAAGCCAGAGAACCGCCACATACCGAAGCCATTGATGAAGATCCGTTTGATTCCAATATATCAGAAACAAGCCGGATGGTATAAGGAAAGTCCGAATCTGAAGGAAGTACCGGATACAGGGCTCTTTTTGCAAGTGCTCCGTGTCCAATTTCTCTTCTTGACGGTCCGCGATCCATTTTCACTTCGCCTGTGGCAAAACCCGGAAAGTTATAGTGAAGTAAAAAGCGTTCCTTGAACTCGCCTTCAAGTTCTTCCATAATTTGCATATCTTCCGGCGTGCCTAGAGTTACAGCAACTAATGCCTGAGTCTGTCCTCTGGTAAAAAGTGCTGAACCATGCAGCCGTGATAAATAACCCACACTGCAGGAAATATCCCTTATCTGGTCTATTGTCCTGCCGTCAGGCCTCTTATTATTTTCAATAATAAATTTGCGCATTTCATCGCGGAAGATTCTTTCAAAGGTTACTTTTATCTGTGCTAATGTTTCAGGTTTATCGCCGTATTTCTTTTTTAAGCCTTCCAGCGAACTGTCATACATTTCACCGAAACCAGCAAAGTTTTTGATTTTATCCTTTATACAATTTAGGATATCGCCGTTCATTTCAGCAGGTGTTTCACTCTGTTTGATGGTTATTTTTTTCTTGCCAAATTCTTTCTGCAAATCTCTCTGAAAATCGCAAAGCTGTCTTATGAAAGGTTTTGCAAATTCAAAAGCTTCCAGGACTACATTTTCCGGAATTTCTTTAGCACCCATCTCTATCATCAGAACTTTATCATCCGTGCCTGATACAACTAGGTCCATGGTGCTTTTTAACTGTTCTTCAAAAGTAGGATTTAAAATAAACTGATCGTCGATTCTTCCTACTTTTACGCAAGATACCGGGCCCTCAAACGGAATATCAGAAAGCATAAGCGCCGCTGAAGCACCGGTTACTGCTATGCAGTCCGAATCATTGACAGTATCACTGGCAAGAACTACAGCAGATACCATAAGTTCATTTTGAAATCCCATAGGAAATACTGAACGTATAGACCTGTCTATCAAGCGTGATGTAAGGGTTTCTTTTTCACGCGGGCGGCCTTCTCTCTTGAAAAAGCCTCCTGGAATCTTGCCTGCAGCATAAGTCCTTTCACGGTAATCTACCGTTAGGGGTACAAAATCGCCCTGTCTTTCAAAAGGCTGCTGTTTTTTACTTATTACAGCTGTTACAAGAACTGCTGTTTCACCGATTTTTATTGTTACCGTGCCGTTAGCCTGTTTTGCTATGTTGCCGGATTCAATAACTATTTTTTTACCGTTAATTTCTATCGCTTTATTTATCATTTTTATCCAATCCCCAATTTAGTAGTTATCTGTTTAAATTCTGCCGGGTTTGACCTCTTTAAATAAGCAAGAAGCCTGCGCCTGCGGCCTATCATCTTCAAGAAGCCTCTTCTGGATGTATAATCCTTCGGACTGGCCTTGAAATGCGCGTTAAGCTGAGTTATTTGTTCTGTCAATATCGCAATTTGCACCGAAGTAGACCCGGTGTCAGCTTTATGCGACTTGAAACTCTCAATAATTTGCTTTTTCACATCTTTCTTCAACATTTTACTCTTTCCTCCTTAGAATTTTTTGTTTTTTGTTTATAACTTTCATGGGCCTTTTACCCATCATTTCGTAAACAGCCGTATTTCTTCCGGACGCTTTACTCTTATTTTATCACCTCTTTTATCAATTAGTCTATATTATACTGAATTTTTTTCAAACAGTATACTAGCTTGAAGGCAGTTTTACTGAACTTAGCACAAAGCTTACATCTCTGGCTATCTGCTTTCTTAATTCCGCTAAATTTCTGAATTTCTTTTCAGTTCGTATTTTATTAACAAAGAAAAATCTCAGTTCTTTGATTATTGCATTTTTCTTACAGTTTATTACATGTACCTCAAATTTCAGGCTTTTATCATGAGATACCGTAGGGTTGCTACCTATATTTGCTACCGCCGGGTAATAAGCCCTGCCAAACTTTACAAAACCGCTGAAAACACCTTCCGGAAGTATTTTTAATGGGTCAATTTTAAGGTTTGCTGTTGGAAAACCCAGCGTTTTTCCTAACCCCTGGCCTTTTTTCACTTCTCCGTATACTGAGTAATTTCTGCCCAGCATTCTGCTTACTTTTATTATTTCACCATTAAGCAGACAGTTTTTTATGGCAGAAGATGAAACAACTTTTGAATCAAGCTTCATAGGATGTATTTCTATCACCCTGCAGTTGTCCGGCTTACAGAACTTTTCAAGCAAAAGACTGTTTCCGCTGCGATTTCTTCCAAACATGAAATCATACCCTATTACTACTTTCTTCATATTAAACCTGTTTAAAAGAAATTTCCTGTAAAATACCACCGGGGCAATGGAAGCAAACACTTCGGTAAAAGGTATCATTTCAATTTTATCCAGACCGAAAGTTTTAAGGTACTCAATTTTTTCTGCTAAAGTCATAAGAAGCTTGTTTTTATTAGCTTTTTTATCAAATGTAATAAGAACTGACCTTAAGCCTTCTTTCTTGGCAGTATTTACTGTTGTTTCAATGAGCTTTGCGTGCCCTATGTGTATTCCATCAAAAAAACCGATTGTTACAATCGACTTTTTCATATTTTTATTCTGCTTTTTGCGCTTCGGCAATAAGAACCGGTATAATTTTGTCTGTGACTTCCTGAATACTGCCAGGAAGCTCAAAACCGGATGCATGGAAATGTCCGCCGCCGCCGTATTTTCCGGCTATTTTAAATACATTTATTTTTTCATATGACCTGAGGCTTACTTTTACTCTCTCCTTTTTATTGCCGTCCATTTCCCTGAAAAGAGCATAGATTTTTGTTCCGGGGACCATACCTGCATAATTTACAGCTTCTTCCGAATCCTTCTGTGTTGTACCCGTGTGTTTGAACATTTCATTTGTTATTTTCATATAAGATACTCCTGAATTCGTTTCAAGAGTATTAAGTATCCTGCCCAGCAGAAGAATGCTCTTTAATGATTTTGTTGCATAAATATTTCTGAAAACTTTTATAGTATCAATATTTCTTTCAAGCAGCCTGGAAACTATCGACATTGTTTTCGGCGTTGTATTTGAATACTGAAATCTGCCGGTATCGGTTAAAATGCCGGTGTAAAGACATTCTGCTTCTTTTGAAGTAATCTTATGTTTTGCTTCCTGTAATATTTCAAATATCATTTCACAGCATGAAGATGCTTTTGAATCTATCAGCTCACAGTCAGTTTTATATTTACGTTCTGCTGACTCAATATGATGGTCTATGTTTACTGTTTTCTTGAAAGCTGCCAACTTAATAATCGGACTTATACGCGTTATATCCGGGCATTCAAGCATAATGCCGGTGTCGTAGTGCTTATTTTCTGGAACTTCATTTTTTATTAGATTGATTCCCGGTAAAAACTGCAGATTGTCAGGAACGGGATCTGAGATGACTATGATGACGTCTTTTTTTAGCTTTTTCAGCCATGACGCCAAGGCCAGCGCTGAACCTACAGTATCACCGTCAGGATTGATATGCCCTGTAATGAGAAATGATGATTCTTTCTTAAAAATACTTAAAAGCTTATTTATTGTCTTTATCTTTGTCATTATCCGCTGTTAGTGCTGTTGCTTCCGTTTCGTTTTTTATTTTTTCCAGTATATTAAATACGTTAGTTGCTTTTACCGCTGTATCGTCATAAAAAAACAATATTTCCGGTACTTTCCTTAAATAAACTGCATCTCCTACAAATTTTTTAATATAGCTTTTTGCGCCGTTGAGTATAGTGTGTGTTGTTTTTACCTGTTTTTCATCACCCAAAACCGAAAAATACACCTTCGCTATAGACATATCATCAGTTAACTCAAGTCCTGTTATGGTAACAAATCCAAGACGGGGATCTCTTAACTCTTCCAATATAACTTTGCAAACTTCCTTCTGCAAAAGTTTTGCCACTCTTTCCGAACGTTTAAACTGTCTCATAACTTTTACCTGCAATATAGACTTGTAGCCGGGTCTATTAACAAATTAATTTTGTTAAATTTAACATTTGAATGTTTGACAAGTTTTAATGTAATTACCGGCTTATAGGTTAATGTAAATTATTAAGGTGTAACCCAGAAATTATAAGAGGGATCCCAAGTTAACCTTTTCCTGGCCGTAGAATTCCAGGATGTCGCCGGTTTTTATATCGTTGAAGTTTTCAAGCAATATACCGCATTCGTAACCTTTATCAACTTCTTTCACGTCGTCTTTAAATCTTTTTAGTGAAGCAATGTTCCCGTCAAATACTATTATATTATCGCGCAAGAGCCTGATTTTTGCAAGTCTTTTGGCTTTACCATTGGTAACCTGGCATCCGGCAATGGTACCCACTTTGCTAACCAGGTAGGTTTTCTTTACTTCTACATGGCCATAAATAACTTCTTTCATCTTTGCTTCAAGCATACCCTGAAGAGCTTTATTAATATCACTTATAAGCTCGTAAATGATTCTGTATATCCTTATATCTATACCTTCTCGTTCTGCCAGGGCTTCGGCTTTCGGGTCAGGCCTTATATTAAAGGCAATAATTACGGCTTCAGAAGCTACCGCCAGGTTAATATCAGATTCGTTTATGGCGCCTACACCCATATGAAGAATATTTATCTCCACATTTTCATGGGATATTCTTGACAACGCATCACGGATAGCTTCAGATGATCCCTGCACATCGGTTTTAAGTATTATGTTTAACTTCTTTATTTTTGTGCCCAAATCTTCCAGGGATACTTTTTTTCTTATCACATTTTTATCACGGAGCACATTATTCTGTCTTTTTTCCATGATTTCTCTGGCAATTCTTTCATCTTTTACAATTACAAACCTGTCACCAAGCTGTGGTAAAGAGTTAAAACCGAGGATTTCAATAGGAGTACTTGGCCCTACTGTGGTTACTCTTTCACCATATTCATCAATCATGGCTCTGATTTTACCTGAAGTAACACCCGTAACAAAAGCATCACCCACGCTCATAGTACCTGTCTGTACCAATACCGTGGCCACGGGGCCCCTTTGGGAATGCATCTGTGCTTCAATTATTATTCCCTGGGCCGGCTTGTCCGGGTTAGCTTTAAGGTCAAGAAGTTCTGCCTTAAAAAGAATTGTTTCAATTAATTTATCAATGTTTATATTGTTTCTTGCGGATATCTCAACGGTTAATGTATCTCCGCCCCAGTCATCTGAAAGCAGGCCATTTGATGATAACTGCTGTTTTACGTTCTGCGGATTGGCTTTTGCAATGTCAATTTTATTTACAGCTACTATTATTGGCACGTTGGCAGAACGGGCATGATCAATAGCTTCAATGGTCTGAGGCATTATGCCGTCATCTGCCGCTACAACAAGAACTACAATGTCCGTTACTTTTGTTCCATGAGCTCTCATTGCGGTAAAAGCTTCATGGCCCGGAGTATCTAAAAATACAATATCGCCTTTGGGAGTTTTTACTCTGTAGGCACCAATGTGCTGGGTTATGCCACCGTGTTCTTTCTCCGTTACCTTGGTTTCGCGGATTGTATCAAGAAGAGTGGTTTTTCCGTGGTCTACGTGGCCCATCACCGTAACAATTGGGGCTCTGTGTTGAAGTTTTGATTTGTCTTCTTCGGTAGTGTCGGCTTCTTCGGAATATAAAGGAGCGTATTGCGTTTCATAACCAAATTCACTGGCAAGAATAGCAGCAATGTCCGAATCAAGACGCTGGTTTATGGTGGCAAGTATTTTCATAGAAAGCAGTTTCTTCATAACTTCAGATACCGGCTTTGTCATTTTTTCGGATAATTCTCTTACCGTAGTAAGTTCGTTGATTTTTATTTTTATAAGAGGTGCTTTCTTTTCAATTACAGAGATCGGAGCTGGCACTGGGGTTATTTCTACAGGTTTAATTTCCTCTGGTTTTACTACAACTGTTGCCGGAGCTGGCGCAGGAGCAGGTGTTTCTTTAACAACTGGTTTTGTATGTTTAACATCCTGTTTTACAGGAATTTTCTTTTCATGTTTTTCTACAATAGGTTTTGCAGGAGTAACCGGAACAGATTTAGGATGTACTGCCGGCGGAACTGAAACTGGTTTTGAAACTGGCTTGACTTCTGGTTCTTTGTGAGGAGCTTTTTCTGCGGGTTTAAGTATTTCAGTTTTTGTAACTGGCGTTGCTTCTGGTTGTATTTCCGGCTTTACTTCAATTACCACAGGTACTTCTGGTTTTTTCTGTACTATAGAAGCCCTGGGACCTTCTTTTTTTACTACCGGAGGCTCAACATCTTCCGGTTCCCAAACTGGAGCTTTTTTGGATTTTACTTTTTTCTTTGTTTCTTCTGCCGCACTTTTAAGCGCCGAAGAGACGTGTTCTTTTTTATCTGCGCCAGAAACCGCTTTTTTCTTCGGCTTAGTCGAAGCTTTTTTTTCGGTATCCTTAACTTTTTCCTTAGCAGACTCTTTATTCAGGTTTACTTTCTTCTTTGCTGGTGGCATTTTCCTTCTCTTCAACTGAACTTTCAACCTTAGGTTGGGATTCTTCAGTTATTTTACCTTGATTTTCAATATATTCTACTGCGGAAGCAATTATCTTCTGTGCAGTTTTTTCGCCTACACCTTGAAGAACGGTAAAGTCTTCCGGTTTTGCTTTAGATATTTTTCCTATGTCTTTCCAGCCGGTTTTTACCAGCACTTCTGCTATTTTTTTACCTACGCCAGGAAGTTTGCTTAGTTCTTCTACGGTCATTTCCTTTAGTACTGCAGTAGTTTCTTTTTTCTGTGTTTCTGAACGGACATCTATTTTCCATCCGGTTAATTTGCATACCAAGTTTACATTTGCGCCTCTTTTTCCTATAGCAAGTGAGAGCATATCATCTTTTACTATAACTTCCGCTCTTTTGTGTTCCTTGTCTACAACATTCACATAAAGCACTTTTGCTGGTGAAAAAGCTGAAGAAATATAAGTTATAGGGTCATTTGAATAAAGCACTAAATCTATTCTTTCTCCCCTTAATTCATCAATAATTGGTTTTACTCTTGAACCTTTTATGCCTACACAAGCGCCTACCGGGTCAACTTTTAAATTATTTGAACGGACAACAATTTTTGACCTTATGCCCGGCTCTCTTACTACAGCTACAATTTCTACAATTTTTTCATATATTTCAGGAACTTCCATTTCAAATAGTCTTTTTACCAGTTCCGGCCTGTTTCTTGAAAGCAGTATTCTGGGCCCCCTGGGGCTCTTCTCTACAGCAGCAATAAGGACTTTCAGCCTTTCACCCACTCTGAACTTTTCTGAAAAAACCTGTTCTTTTACCGGCAGTATACCTTCCGATTTACCTATTTCTATGATAACATTGCCTTCTACAAATTTATATACCACACCACTGATTATGGAACCTTCCTTAAGTTTAAATTCTTCATAAAGGCTGAGCCTTTCAGATTCGCGTATTTTCTGGATTATAACCTGTTTGGCAGTTTGCGCGGCGATTCTTGAAAATTCCTGCGTATCAAGCGGTATTCTTATTTCATCGTCCATTTTTGCTTCCGCAACCAGGGCTTTCGCATCTTTAAGGGATAATTCTTGATTCGGGTTGGTAACATTTTCAACAACTTTTTTTATAACAAACGCCTGTACCTGAGCTGACACGAGGTCGACGCTGGCTTCTACATTAACGTCACGTCCAACATGTTTTTTATATGCAGAAACAAGAGCCCCTTCTATAACTTTAAGGATCTCCTCTTTTTTTATGCCTTTTTCTTTTTCTATCTGCTCTAATACCGGAATCAATTCGCTTTTCTGCTCTAACATATCTACTCCTATTCTTTATTTATTCTTAGATTTTCAAGTCAGGATCCAGATTTACTGTTGTTATCTCACACAATCCGACTTCTATTACTTTGTTTTCTGCAATTTCCAGAAAAAGTCTATTATTTTCATATTTTTGAATTCTTCCTATAAAATTCTTCTGTCCATCTTTTGTCTGATACAGCTTTATAGTTACTTTTGATCCTGTATACTTTATGAAATCTTTTTCTTTTTTAATTCTTCTATAAAGCCCCGGTGATGAAACTTCAAGGGCATAACTGTTATCTATTACGTTTTCTTTATCAAGAAACTCGCTTATTTTTCTACTTACTGCCGAACAATCATCCAACGTAACCCTGGTGTTTTCAGGAGCATCTATTTTGTCAATAAAAGCTCTCAGAACCATACCATAACCCTCATTGCGGTACTCTACATCCACCAAGTCAAAACCGGCATTTTCCACTACCGGTTCAAGCAATTTCTGGAGTTTTTCAGAAAAACTCATCAGTTTCTCTCTTCCTACGTAAAAAAAGTGGCGTAAAAAACAGCCACTTTTTTATTTTTTTAAGTGACAATTGCAAATATGATACTAAATAATTTACTCTATAGCAATAGCCACTAAATTGAGGTGAATTCAAGGAGTAAGTGCAACACATGAATTAAAAGACTCAGCCGGAGTATTAAAATCCAGACATTTTCTGGGCCTATCATTCAGCCAAGACTCAACTTTCTGGATATTTATATCAGGAATGGT
>Ga0208977_1000049_pt1 | contig 140914 bp, 99 predicted proteins | sample RifOxyA2_FD_184030 | JGI IMG/M metagenome (GOLD analysis project Ga0208977, IMG submission 184030) | Groundwater microbial communities from Rifle, Colorado - Rifle Oxygen_injection A2 (SPAdes) | ecosystem: Environmental > Aquatic > Deep subsurface > Groundwater | place: Rifle, Colorado, United... | reverse complement strand
CAATCCCTTGCCGCCTAACACCTTCGTTATCGCCGCGGTCAGTGTCGTTTTGCCGTGGTCCACATGGCCTATCGTCCCAATGTTTACATGCGGTTTCGTCCTGTCAAATTTCGATTTAGACATCTTTATCCTCCTAAGTTTGGGGTAAGTGATTAAATTTCTTTCTCTTATCCCTTACAGCTTATAACTTAAAACTGCATTTAAAATAGCCCGAAAGCGGGATTGAACCGCTGACCTCTTCCTTACCAATGCCGCTGCGCGACGAATAAGGAGCGCGAGATAGCGGCGGGCGCGAGACTGTGAGCGCCCGACTTCCGCAGGTAAGAAAACGCGGTAACAAACTAACTTTCAAAAATCAATCAAAAGCCCGAAAGCGGGATTGAACCGCTGACCTCTTCCTTACCAAGGAAGTGCTCTACCAACTGAGCTATCCGGGCACATTGTCAGGCATACCTTCTTTTCTGCTGCAAATATAAAATTTGGGCTGCAATTTCGTCAAATTCACCTCATGTAGCTTTGCTACACATCGGCTCATTTTCCTCATTTCGCACCAAATTTAATATTTTCGCTACGAAAAAAGGTATGCCTGGCAATGTGCTATAGAACATCAAAAACTGAAAGAGCAAGAAACAATCTCACTGCGAATAGATTACTTGCTGACAAACTGCAAGTGAAAATCAACACCCGAAAGAACAAACTAACCACTTCACTTCAAAAAAAGTATGCCTGGCAATGTGCGAGAGAACATCAGAAACTATAAGAAAAATTCAAGCACACCGCGAAAATAATGGCCGGCTTACAAACTGCTGTTGAAAACCGATGACTGAAAGAGCAAGAAACAATCTCATTACGAATAGACTACTTGCTGACAAACTGCAATCAAAATAAATGAACTAAATAACAAAATCTATGGTGTTGACTTGCAAATCTTGTTGGCAGGCGGTTCTGTTATCGTGCGAAAGGAAAGATTCGGAGACGAACGCAAAAATTGTGAGTTGATGCATAGCCTATGCTATGTGAAACGAACAATTTTCAGCGTGCAGGCCCGAATCTAATCTTGTAGCCGATATAAAGAGCCGCCTGCCAACAAGCGGGAGACGGGAATCGAACCCGCGTGGCCAGCTTGGAAGGCTGGAACACTACCATTGTGCTACTCCCGCAGAAACTGCAATTGAAGACCAAAAACTGAAAGAACAAGAAACAAAGATCTTAATTAGTTTAGCAAACACTTTGCAATAAGATGTTGCTGTTAATCTATAGTTTGAGTGACGGTCTCGTTATCGAGCGAAAAATATGATTTCGTGACGAGGCGGCGGATTTGAGAGTCGCCGTGTAGCAACGCTACATAAGACGAACAAAATCGTCGCCGCAGTCCGAAAGCGTATTTTGCAGCCGATATAAGGGGCCGTCACTCAAACTAAAGTGGGGGCGGATGGATTTGAACCACCGAAGGGCTAAGCCCGCCAGATTTACAGTCTGGTGCAATAGACCGCTCTGCCACACCCCCTTAAACACAGCTAAAAAATTGCAAGGAACAGAATAAAAAAAACAGAAAATTTACAAGTGTAAATTTTCAGCTTGCTAATTATATATTAAAAAATATAAAAAGTCAACGGAACCTGAAAAAATATTTCTTGCCGGGCGGCGGCAGGCTATCCGCCTGATTTTTCCGAGTACTTTCTGCCGGGGCGAATTATTAAAACCTGCCCAATTCTTAATGCTTTTTCGTTTTTGATTTTGTTGTCCTGCTTCAGGGCCGAGACCGAGGTCTGGAACTTTTTGGCTATTTTGCCAAGGTAATCGCCCCTGGATATTTTATACTTTATATAGCCTCTGGAGGGGTTGAGATCCTTAACCTGAGCCAGGTTGTCCAAAAAAGCGGCCTTTGCGCCACGGGGGATATGAAGCTTGAAATCCGGATAATTATAAGGTGTGCACCAGGCCCTCAGGGAGGGGTTTAAGTCCCGTATCGTTTGGGTATCCGTTCCGGCGCATTTGGCTATGACTTCCAGGTCCACTATTTTATCAATCACCACATCGTCGTATTCAACGGGGTTTTCAAAGTTAAACTCAAAACCGTAATCCTTGTAATTGTCGCCAATTACGACGCAGGCGATAAATTGCGGGACATAATTGCGGGTTTCGCGCGGCACGGCGTTTCTGGAATTCATGGTTTCAATGTTGGTGGCTTTTGAAAATTTCAAGTCGCGCGACAGGCCAAACTCTCCCCGGTTGTAGGCAGCAAGCGCCAGGTGCCAGTCGTCAAAAAGGGTGTAGAGTTCCTTTAAGTACTGTGCCGCGGCCCTTGTTGCTTTCTCGGGGTCTTTTCTTTCGTCAATCCAGTGGTTGACTCTTAAATTCAGGGCCCGGCCTCTTTCGGGCATTATCTGCCACAGGCCAAGAGCGCCGGCGCGGGAAAGATCGTTGTTGCTGTAGAGGCTTTCAACGACCGGCAGATATATAAGTTCCTCCGGCAGGTCGTACTCTTTGAGCACCTTAAGTATCATGCTTCTGTATCTTCCGGAACGCTCAAAGGCCCTGGTGATGGTTTCTTTCGGGCGGCCCTGCGAGTAAAGCGCGATATATTTCTTTACGAGCTCGTTGTCCGTGTCCATCGGTATTCTATATTTCCCGGAGGATGTCTTAGACTGTTTTTTATCGGAAAAGGTCTTTGTGACAGCGGTTATCAGGTTGTTGTAGGAGCTCCTTACGGCGTAGAGCGAGGAAACCTCAAGCTCGGCAGAATTCAGGGTTTCAAAAGATTCGTGGAAAAGTTTTTCAGCCCTGGTTTTGTTGCCCTGCTCATAATTCATTTCGGCTTCACGCAGAAGGAACTCTGCCTGTTTTACTGTTTGCCTCACGGCGGCCGGGTCCTTTGAAGTTACGGCGGCCGTGGATATTTCAACCTCGTCAGAGATAGGTTCATCTTCCGATATAACTATGCACTCGGCCGGCGGCTCGTTAGTTTCCGAGGCTCGCGCTATCGCCGACGGAAGAAGGACGGATAAAAGAGAAAATAATAGCAGAAGTATAATTTTGTTCATGTTATTTGCTGGTTGAGGCGCAATACATTAATATAGCCGCCGAAACGGCCGCGTTGAGCGATTCTATTTTATCGGAAATGGGCACGGCTACTTTTTCAGGCGCCATGGCGGATATTTCTTCCGACAGTCCCGAGCCTTCACTGCCCACGGCAAGAATAAAGGCTTTTGGCCAGTTAAAACTGACTGAAGCCGCGCCGCGCGCATCAGCTGCTATTACATTAAATCCCGAGAGTTCCGAGGGATGGTCAATCTTTACTATATCCAGCAGGTTTAGCGCGCTTGAAGCCGCTCTCGCTGTTTTTGGCGCGAACGGATCGGCTGTTCCCGGCGTGATAATTATTCCCTTAAAGCCAAAGGCAAGGGCGCTCCTTATGATGGTTCCGATATTGCCCGGATCCTGAATTCTGTCCAGAAGCGCGTAGCGGGTGTTTTTGTCTATCTCTTTAAAACTCTTGAGCCTTAATTTTGCTATCGCTATCACGCCCTGGCTGTTTTCAGTTGAAGAAATCGCGTCAAAGACTTTTTCGTCCAGCACATAAGCTGTCTCGGCGCTTATCCCGGGCGAAGTGACGCCCTGGCGCAAATAGATTTCGGGAGCGTCTTTAAGGTTATCAAGAGCGCGAGTGCCTTCAATCACATACTCGCCGCACTCGTAGCGGTAGCGCCTGTCATCAAGGAGCTTTCTGATGTGTTTTATTTTCTGGTTTTGCGCGGAAGTAATCGCGATTTTAGCCATAGTTTCCGACTATGTTACTAAAGTTTAGCTAATAAATCAATCAAAAATTTGCTATATTTTAGGCCATGCGGCAGAAAGGAGCGGTTTATGAAACTATGCCATAAGTGCGGCCTTGAATGGCCCGGCCCCGGCCAGCCCCAGCCCAAAGCCGAATGCGTTAAGTGCGGATACGACCTGCATGTATGCTTAAACTGCAGGTTTTACGATACATCAAAGCCAAACCAATGTTCGGCCGGCGTTGACGAGGTTGTTCTGGATAAAGAAAAAGCGAATTATTGCGATGAATTTGAGTTTATTCAGAGGAAAAACGCTGTTTCCGGGGGAAGCGGCGAGCCAAGCCCTAAGGCCGCGTGGGATAAACTGTTTAAGAGCAAATAAAAAAGCCGACGAGAGGACTTTCCGCCACTGATTCTTCGGCGGACCCGCCAACGCAGTAGTGGCGGGGAACCTGAACTACTTAATATGTTGTCAACAGTTATTCACTTTTTGACAAAAACTATAGCCGACGAGAGGACTTTCCGCCACTGATTCTTCGGCGGACCCGCCAACGCAGTAGTGGCGGGGAACCTGAACTACTTAATATGTTGTCAACAGTTATTCACTTTTTGACAAAAACTATAGCCGACGAGAGGACTTTCCGCCACTGATTCTTCGGCGGACCCGCCAACGCAGTAGTGGCGGGGAACCTGAACTACTTAATATGTTGTCAACAGTTATTCACTTTTTGACAAAAACTATAGCCGACGAGAGGACTTGAACCTCCGACCAACGGTTTACAAAACCGTTGCTCTACCAGCTGAGCTACGTCGGCATTTTATGACGATATCAATCGCGCGTGATATTTTTTACAGATAGGATTATACTTAATATATAGTTAAATTTCAAGCTTGCCGTAATTCCCTGATTCCCGGACAGCTCCGGAGGCCAATGGCGAAGATTTTGCCGGGCCGGTGAAGCCACCCTGCCGGTGGATTAGGGATATTCCAGCCAGATAAAGGAAAACTTAGGTGAAAGATTTTACTACAGGCAGCATTCCAAGATTGATGATTAAATTTCTGATACCGCTTTTGCTCAGCAACATGCTGCAGGCGGCTTATATGATAATAGACGCCATCTGGGCCGGGCGCCTGATAGGGCCGTCGGGAGTGGCCATTGTGGCTACCGGTATGCCGGTAGTCTTTCTGCTGTCTTCTCTGATCGCTGGGATAATAATAGGAGCTTCAATTTTAGCCGGACAGGCTTTCGGCTCTAAAAACCATTCAGCCCTTTCCGACATCATATCAACTTCACTTATAGGCACAGTTGCGGCTTCGGTGATTGTTTCAATTATAGGAGTAGTATTTTGCGGTATGCTGCTTAAGGCCATAAGCACGCCCCCTGAGCTTTATCACGGAGCCAGAATATTCCTTTCGCTTATTATCGGTTCCATGACTCTCAGCTCGCTGGGCATGTGGTTTTCCGCCATAATGAACGCCACGGGGGATTCAAAGACGCCTTTTAAAATTCTGCTGGTCTCTCTGATAATCAACTCCGTACTCGCGCCGCTGCTGATCACCGGAGCCGGCGTAATAGCTCCGCTTGGCGTGGCTGGTTCGGCTGTTTCAACAATTATAGCCAATATCGTTGCCGCGGTTATCAGCTACTTTGCGCTTAAAAACCATCGTTTGTTTGAAATAGTTACCCTGAAGTTTGAGGTGCATTGGAAAACCTTCAAAAAAATAGTGGGCATAGGGTTTCCCATGGCGCTGCAGATGATAATTGTTTCGTCAAGCTTCCTGTTTATTCTTTCGCTGGCTAACCGGTTCGGCGCCAATGTTACGGCGGCTTTCGGCATAGGCAGCCGCGTGGACCAGCTGGCGTTCCTTGCTTCATTTGCCGTCACCGCGGCTATTTCCGCCATGACGGCGCAGCACATAGGGGCGAGAAAACTTGAGCGGATTCCGCAGATCATGAACTGGGGGCTTTTGCTGTCGGTTGGCATGGCGCTTTTATTTTCGGCGGCGGTGCTTATTTTTCCGGACGCGGTCACAGGGTTGTTCACAAAAGACAGAGATGTCATCCTGCTGACAAACCACTACCTGCGCTACGCGGGTGTAAGTTATCTCGCGCTCGCGGTATTATTTGCTTATCAGGGAGTGCTTAGGGGCGCGGGGGATACTCTGCCCTCGTTTATCATCATAGCTTCAACGATGATATTTCTGCGCGTGCCGCTGTGTTTTATCCTTTCGCATAAAACGGCTTTGCGGGAGTCGGGCCTGTGGGCGGGAATTTTAATCAGTTCAATCGCCGGCGCTGTCGCTTTTTATTTTTATTACTCCGGCGGGCGCTGGAAGAAACGCGGGTTGAAACTTACCAGGACGGAAGAAGAGGTAAAACCCGAGCCTCTTTATATGCCCGAGATACCTTAGTATTTATTCAAACTTATAGCCGAATCCGTAAACCGATTTAATCCGCGAGCCGGCGGGGTCGCCCAGCTTTTTGCGTATATTATAGATGTGGGTGTCCAAAGTGTGTGGGTCGTTGGACGCGTTTTCGCCCCAGATGGTGTCCATCAGATATTTAATATCAAGAATCTGCGGGCTCTTGCGCAAAAGCAGCGCTAAGAGGTCAAATTCTTTTCTGGTAATGGCGTCAACCGTCTTTTTGCCTACCATTACTTTTCGCACATCAGGGAACAGTTTAAGCGTTCCTTTCTTAATAACCTCATCAATATTCCCGTTTCTTTCCGAGCGCCTCAAGATGGCGTCAATTCTCGCGAGCAGTTCCTGATAATTGTACGGTTTGCTCATGTAATCGTCGGCGCCGGTTTTTAACCCGTTGACGATGTCTTTAACATCGCCCCGGGCGGTAAGCATTATTATGGGTATGCCGGCGGTTTTTTTGTTAGAGCGCAGGGTCTCGCAAACTTTTATTCCGTCCATGTCGGGCAGGTAAAGATCCAGAAGAATCAGGTCGGGTTTCTGTTCGGCGGCTTTTTTTACGGCATCATTGCCCGTTTCGGCAAAAACGCAGGCATAGCCTTTCAAAGAAAGGCATCTGGAAAGAAGTTTCTGCTGGACCGGAACATCTTCTACCGCGAGAATTTTGTAAGTCATAACCAGCCCCCAAAAAATATTATATTTTTGTTCATTTGCGTCCCAATTTAACATCATAGTACGACGAAAACCGCATTTTGAGATTAAAATCGCAAATCATTTTGTCCTTGAAATGTTATTTCGGTTCGGGTATCCCAACACCTGATTTTAACTTTCTTTGAACGCGCAAAGAAAGTAATAAAGAAACGCGACGCCTCACCATCTCGGCGTCCTCATGGAAGTCCGCACTTATTCGTGCGGACATTCGCCACCTGCGAGCCATTCGCAAAAATATTTTAGGCAGTCTTGCAAACTCCCTGCCTTGCCGGCAGGTCAAACAGGCAAGACTGAAGGAATCCAAAAATACTTTTGCTCATAACCGGCCCGAAAGGGGGATGAAAATAAAAATCCATTTAAAGATCTAAAATCACAAACATTATATCATACCCGAAATGTCGTGTCGGTATTTTTTTTGACAGTGCTAATTTTTTTTCTTAAATATTTCGTGCAAAATGATGGCGGACGCGCAGGACGCGTTTAAAGACGATATAATCGGCGTCTGCGGGATTGAAATCAGAAAATCGCAGCGCTCTTTGACAAGCCTGTGAAGCCCCTGGCCTTCGCTCCCGATAACGAGCGCCATCGGGAAGGAAAATTCCTCCTCGCTGACCGATTTGCCGCCGTTCTCGGCGCCGTAAATCCAGACGCCGAACTCTTTGAGCCTGTTAATGGTTTCCGCAATATTGGTAACCCGCGCGACGGGTATGTGTTCTATGGCTCCAGCCGAGCTTCTGGAAACCGTTTCCGTAAGGCCTGCCGAGCGCCACTTGCCTAAAATTATTCCGTTGGCCCCCAAAGCCACGGCGCTTCTGATAATGGCGCCTACATTATGCGGATCTTCAATACCGTCCATGACCACAAGCAGAGGCTTTGTTTCGCCCTTCACTTTTTCCCAGAGTTCGTCTAAGTCCAGGTAAACCGTGTTTGAAACTTCGGCGACCACGCCCTGGTTATTTTCTTCGGAAAACTTGTCAAGCCTTTCGGGCGGCACATGGTGCATGGGCACGCCTTTTTCTTTCGCGAGCCTTATGATGTCCTGTATGGGAGTTCCGTGGGCCTGTTTTGATAGCAGTATCTTGTTGATAGTTTTCGTGCCCGCGATAAGCGCCTCGCGGACTGAATTTCTTCCGGAAATGTATTCCATTTTACCCCTTTATTTTGCCCGTTCTAAAACAGCATCGCAACGGCGCAATTAAATCATCTTTGTGAGCGTTGTCGTCCCGTCGGGATTGTCTAAAAGCTTAAACCCGGCGTTTTCAATCTCTTTTCTTATCTCGTCGGCTCTTTTCCAGTTCTTCTGAGCCCTGGCTTCTTTTCTTTCGGTTACCAGCTGGTGAAAACGCGAGTCGCCGCTTTTTTCGCGAGGGCCTATGCCCAGGTAATCGCCCAGCATAAGCTTCATGGTGTTAGCGGCCTTCCTTATCCATTCGGTATCGGAAGAATGCGTGTTTGAAAGGGCTTCGTTGGACAGCTCGTTTAGCGCCGCTATAGCTTTTTCGGTGCTGAAGTCATCGTCTAAAGCCGCGGTAAAGCGCGATACATAATCGTCAAGAGTGTCGGCGCCGATATTTTCAAGCAGCCCCGGTTTGGGTTCCGGTATTACGGCCTGCGCAAGGCGGTCAAGCGCCGTGTCAATGCCGTTTAAGGCTTTCTGAGACTGCTTTAATTTGTCGTCCGAAAAATCAAGCGGGCTTCTGTAATGCTGGGAGAGCAGGAAGTAGCGCACCACTCTGGGTTCGTATTTTTCAAAAATCTCCCTAAGGGTAAAAAAGTTCCCGAGCGATTTTGACATCTTCTCTTTATTTATGGTCACAAACCCGTTGTGGATCCAGTAGCGGGCAAAGGGTTTGCCCGTGGCGGCTTCGCTCTGGGCTATTTCATTTTCGTGGTGCGGGAAAATAAGGTCCTGTCCGCCGCCGTGAATATCAATGGTGTCGCCCAGGGCTTGAGTGGACATGACCGAGCATTCAATATGCCACCCCGGCCTGCCCATTCCCCAGGGGCTCTTCCAGGATGTTTCCTCCGGCTCGCCGGGTTTCGTTTTTTTCCATAAGGCGAAATCCAGAGGGTCCTTTTTCTGGGCGTCAACTTCAACCCTGGCTCCGGAAAGCAGGTCTTCAACGCTTCTTTTGGAGAGCTTGCCGTAATCGGCGAACTTTCTAACGGAGAAATAAATATCGCCCTGGAGTTCGTAGGCGTAACCGCCGCCGACAAGCCGTTCTATAAAGGCGACTATCTGAGGTATGTTTTCGGTAACTTTTGGATAAGCGTGTGCCCTTTTTATATTGAGCTTATCCATCTGGGTGAAATAGTCGGTTATGAACTTTTGCGAAAGAAGCCCGGGCGTTGTTTGGGCTTCAATGGAGCGCTTTATTATTTTATCGTCAACATCGGTGAAGTTTTGAATAAATTTCACCGAATAGCCGGAATGTTCCAGATGCCTGCGCACCGTGTCAAAGGTTACATAAGCCCTCGCGTGCCCGAGGTGGACCTCGTCGTAGGGGGTTATGCCGCAGACATACATGGAAACATTTTTTCCGTTTGAGGGGACAAACTCCTCTTTTTTGTTGGTCAGAGTGCTGTAAAAACGCATATGTTATTCTATCCCTGAAAGCGAGGCTACGGCCATAGCGGCTATGCCTTCGCCGCGGCCGATGAAGCCCATGCCCTCGTTTGTGGTAGCTTTTATGCCGACCCTCTGCGGTTTTATGCCGAGAGCGCCGGCTATCCTGGTTTTCATCCGGGAAACAGAAGCCGAGATTTTTGGTTTTTCGGCTATAACCGAAATATCAACATTGTTGATCTTAAGGCTGTCTTTCTTTATTATCGCCGCGACTTTTTTTAGCAATTCCAGGCTGGAAATCCCTTTATAGGAGGCGCTTGTATTCGGGAAATAAGTGCCTATGTCTGATTTTCCGGCGGCGCCTAAAATAGCGTCCATGAGGGCATGGATAACCACATCGGCATCGCTGTGCCCGTCAAGCCCCAGAGGGTATTTAAACTTCACGCCTCCGAGCACAAGGACTCTTCCTTTTTTGAAAGCATGAACATCATAGCCAAGGCCGACAAACATATTATTTCCTTTTTGTCCGCTGTATCAATGTTTTGGCGGTTTCCAGATCGTGTTTTCCGGTGATCTTAATATTTGAGTATTCGCCCGGCACTATCCTGACCTTAAAACCTTTCAGCTCAGCCGCCTGAGCGTCGTCAGTGACATTGAATGGGAGCCTGCCGGCGTAAGCTCTGCTTATTACAGTTCTTTTAAATACCTGGGGTGTCTGGGCCAGCCAGACCGAAGTCCTGGGGATGGTTCTGGCGACAAATCCGTTTTTCCCGGAATATTTTACGGTGTCAACGGCCTGAACAGAGACAACAGCCGCGCCGAATTTATCGGCTTCAGAGAGGCTTTTCCTTATGGTATCCTTCCGGATCATGGGCCTCGCGCCGTCGTGAATAGCGACAATATCTATTTCCGGCAGTAGTTTCAACAGGCCGGATTTAACGGAATCGCTTCTTTCTTTTCCGCCGCAGGCGAGCTCAAAGCCGTATTTCTTTGACGGCGGCAGCAGCGCCTTGAGCCTGTCCCGCGGAGCCACCACGATAACCTGTTTAACCTCGCTGAGTTTTTTAAAAGCCAGCACGCTCCACAGGTAAAGCGGCTTTCCCGAAAGAAGGACAAACTGTTTCGGAATTTTTGTTCCGAAGCGTTTGCCGGCTCCGGCAGCGACTATGATCGCGGCTGCTTTCATTGCTCTTCCTTAAGTAAACTCTATTTAGCGTGATGCCCGTTATCCGTGTCGGAGAGCGGTTTTGTAAATATCATCCTTCCCGAAGAGGTCTGCAGTATGGAAGTTACGATAACATCATGCCTTTTGCCCAGCAGTTTTCTGCCCTCTTCAACGACAACCATCGTGCCGTCATCTAAGTAACCCACGCCCTGGTTGTGCTCCTTGCCTTCCTTGACAACGAAAATAGGCATGGTCTCGCCGGGAAGATAAACCGGTTTCAGCGCGTTTGACAGGTCGTTGATGTTTAAGACCGTTATCCCCTGCAGAACGCCGACCTTATTGAGGTTGAAATCAGTCGTGATTACCTTAGCTGTGAGCTCTTTCGCCATCTGGAGCAGTTTCGCGTCGGCATCATGAAGTTCGGGATAATCCTTGTCAACGATTTTGACATTCAGCCCTTCTTCTTTCTGAAGCTGCGCGATGATGTCAAGCCCGCGACGCGCGCGGTTTCGTTTGAAAGCATCGCCCGAGTCTGCCAGAGTCTGGAGCTCTTCAAGAATAAAGCGCGGTATGACAAGCACTCCGGAAAGAAACTTTGTGGAGGTAATGTCGGCTATCCTTCCGTCAATAATCGCGCTGGTGTCTAAAACAATAAGCTCCTGCTGTCCTTTTTTCTGCGGCCGCCTGAAAATGTCGCGGTCAAGAAGGTCCAGTTCGGATTTTTTCTGCACTGCGATAACAAGGCCGAGATAGGCGAAAACAACTTTTATAAGAAGAGAATAATCCTTCATAAGCTCGTATATCCGCGGATTGTCCATAAGATACACGGTATAGTCCAGGAGTTTCGCTCCGACAAGCCCCAATATTGTGCCTAAAATCGCGGCAATCAGGGTGTCAAGAGGTATCCTGTGAATAATAATCTCGGCCAGTATAACGATAAAAGAACATAAAAGCCCGATCATCAGGCCCTGAGTGGTGCGGGAAACCTGATAATATCCTATGAGCGGGCCGGCCAGCACAGCGATAATTCTGACTATCCAAATGATCAATTTAATCACCTCCTTCATAATTCTTTTTTATTTAATTTTCTTTGTCGCGCAAAGAAAATTATAAAAGAAACGCGCCCTTGGACTATTCGCCTTATATTTTTTGAAGCTGCGGAACTCGCCCTGATGAAACGGGCTCAGGCAGTCCTCGCTTACTGCCTCAAAAAATATTCGGCTCATTGACAGTCCAAAATGGGCAAAAGTTTTTATCAATTATTGCTACCGAGCTAAAAAGTCTATTTCAAAGCTCTTTTAAGAGCGCGGTTCATTACATCTATCGGGGCTTTTCTTTTCGTCCACAGCTCAAAGGCCAGCGCGCCCTGGTTTAGGAGCATACCCAGCCCGCCCGCGGCAGAAGCCCCGGCCTTTTTCGCATTTTTCAGCGTTTCTGTTTCTCTGTTGTAAACGAGATCGTAAAAAAATATATCGGGCGGGAATTCACCGGCATTTAGAACGGCCTTGTCTCCCTTGTGCATTCCGTTAGGAGTGGCGTTTACCAGCAGGCCGCAGCCGGCCAGTTCGCGCCTGAAATCTTTTAACGGGACAAAACGGGCGCGCTCTACGGATTTAGCCAGATTCCTGGCTTTATTTTCGTCAGAATCGGTGATGAGAATGCTTTTGGCTCCGGCCCAGGAAAGAGCGGCAGCGACCGCCCTGCCGGCTCCGCCCGCTCCCAGCAGCAGGGCCCTTTTGTTTTTTGGGTTGAATCCTTTCCCTTTCAAGTCCCTGATAAACCCGGTCGCGTCGGTATTGTAGCCCAAGAGTTTCCCGTTATTATTGACAATAGTGTTAACGCTTCCGATTTTCGCGGCGAGCGGGTCAATACTGTCTAAAAACTTCAACACCTCGCTTTTATGCGGGATGGTTATATTCACGCCCGCGATGTTTAGGATTTTTATCGCTTCAACGGCGGGGCCTAAATCTTCCGGCTTCACTTCAAAAGGGAAGTAATTGTAATTCAGCTTCAGCGCCCTGAAGCCGGCGTTGTGCATAGCCGGAGAGAGCGTATGTTTTATCGGGTAGCCGAAAATTCCGGTAATCTTTGTTTTGGAAACATTTTTCATTTCTTGAGTTTCTCCAGCTCTTTCTTAACCTGGGTGTCGTGCGGATAAAGCCTTGAGAGCCTGACATAAATGTCTCTCGCTCTTTTCGCGTTGCCCATGGCAAAATATGTCCGGGCCAGCCCCTTCAGGGCGTAAATATTATTTGGCGCCGCTTCAAGAATGGCGCGGTATTTTTGCGCGGCCGACTGATAATTATGAGACCTTAAATCCAGCATGGCCAGATAGATCCTGTGGCTCACGGTATGCGCTTCAAAACTGTCTTCCGAGGGCGAGATGGAAGAATAGCCCATATATAACGCAAGAAATGAGGCGCAAAAAAACAGTATGGACAGTTTTTTTCTTTCAAGCAGTAAAAAACGGTCGTTAAAAACGGCTTCCCGCGCGAACTGATTGATCTTTAATACCAGGCTTGGATTGTACAGATAAACCCAGCCGAGCACAAAGAATAAAATTCCTAAAAACAGTTTCAGAAATAACATAATGTTATGAGAGGCAGTTTAGCAAAAAATGGCTGAGATAGTCAATTTTGTTTCAGTAAAGCTCGGCCGCGCAAAACATTGACAATCAAATGAAATATTTAGTAGCTTCATTCATTGAGTCAATTGAAAAAGCCTGTTTCAGGAGCGAAATTTTGGGCTTTGTGCCGAGGCAAGGCGGCCGAAGCGAGCATATGCTCCACGGAGTATCTGTAAGCTGAGGCCAACGAAGCCGCAGGCCAAAGGCCGAAATTGCAGCCCGAAAGAGGTTTTTCAACTGACTCAACTTAAGAGGAGGCCACAATGAGGTTTGAGGAAATTAAGGTAAAAAACGGAAAAGCCTGGGCGCTGGAGGTTGGCCTGAAAAACGGCAGCCTGGTAATGGCCTACGCTAAAAACGGTTATGTGATGTGCGGGTATCTGAATATGGCAACCGCTGAAAAGCTCGGGGACTGCGCCGCCGTGGTCAGGGGCGTGAAAAACGCCGAAGATCTTTTAAAGGGCAGGGTTGTAGAAGTTAGCGCGGCGGCCTCCAGGAGGGGGATAAGGCCCGGGATGAGCGGCAGGGCGGCCCTTTCAAAGATGGTTTAGCGCAAAAATACAATAAAATATTAAGGCGCTTTGCCGCTTACGGGGCGCCTTTTCGTCTCGGTTCCCATTTATAGTGCGGAATCCGTGTTTAAACCCTTGATTTGTTTCATTAAATCTGTTAAAATTTAATACAAATTTCGTTTTTACATAGCATCGCAAAAGAATACCGCGTTCCCCCCGGTGCTATCTGGGCCGGGAGGATGTTCTTCTTTTACGCGGAGCGGCGCAAACCGCAGCTATAGCGAAATTATTTTGGTTAGCCGTGCCGATCGGTACGCGCGACATAAAGGAGACCACGGTGTCTACACGCAAGCCGCTTTTAGCGGGAAACTGGAAGATGTACAAAAACGCAGCAGAGGCAAAAGATCTGGTAAAAGGTTTAAAAGAAAAACTCGCGGGAGTTTCAGACAGGGAAGTTCTTGTCTGTCCTCCCTTTGTTTATCTCGCGGAAGTCTCCCGGGAAATTAAAGGGTCAAACATAAATCTCGGCGCGCAGAACATGCATTGGGAATCCAAGGGCGCGTTTACCGGCGAGATAGCTCCGGCCATGCTTAAGGATTTTGAATGCAAGTATGTGATTATAGGACATTCCGAGCGCCGTCAGTATTTCGCGGAAACCGATGAGAGCGTCAACAAAAAAGCCAAGGCGGCTTTCGCGGCCGGCATAATTCCCATTGTCTGCGTGGGCGAAACACTTGAGCAGAGAGAAAAGAACGAGACTTTTTCGGTAATAGAAAAACAGATAAAAAACGGCCTCGCCGGACTCACCAAAGAGCAGTCGGAAGCGCTGGTTATTGCTTATGAGCCTGTCTGGGCCATCGGCACCGGAAAAACAGCGACGCCTGCACAGGCGCAGGAAGTGCACGCATTTATAAGGAAACAGTATCTGCAGATGTACGGAGCAAACGCCTCCGAGGCGGCCAGAATATTGTACGGCGGATCGGTTAAGCCGGACAATACGGCGGAGCTTATGAAACAGCCTGACATTGACGGCGGATTGGTCGGCGGCGCGAGCCTTGAGGCTGATTCTTTCGCTAAAATAGTAAAGTACTGAAAATTTGCGGCTCGTCAGCGCACAGGAAGAGGTTTGCTTCATGAAAGGCGAAGAGCGGCGCAAATATATCAGAGTTTTTCTGCCCGCGGGCCAGATGCGTATTCTTTCCGGCCCGCTGCTGGTGCTTGTCGGCAAAATTATAGATATATCAGTTGGAGGAGTTAAGTTTTCCGCCGAGTCGGAGTACGCCAACGGCGATACCGTTGAGCTTGAGATAACGCTGCCCAATAGCGTGAAATTCAAATGCTCCGCCGAGATCGTGGGTGTCGCCGGCACCGGAAAAAAAGAAAATAAAAAGCTCTATATGGCCAAGTTTGTCAGCCTGAGTGCCGGTGAGCAGGAGATGCTTGGCGAGTTCATAGAAACTACAAAGGCCGAACAGGACAGTATCCTGTGGAACGAGTTGAATTAAAAGCGGAGAATTTATCGTGAATATCGCTTTTGGATGCGATCATGCAGGTTATAAATTACGGGACGGAATAATTAATTTCGTGGAGAGTCTCGGCCACAGGGTTATTGATTACGGGACCCATTCCGCCGCGAGCTGCGATTACACGGAAATCGCCGGAGCGGTTTCGGGCGCGGTTTCAAGCGGAGAAGTGCAGAGAGGAATTTTGATGTGCGGGACAGGTATAGGTATGTCCATCGCCGCAAATAAGTTCCGAGGAGTAAGGGCAGCCGTTTGCTGGAACAGGGAGGTGGCGAAACTCTGCGCCGAGCATAATAACGCCAATATTCTATGTTTGTCGGCCAGGTTTTCCAAACCCGAGGATATTCAGGATATGATAGAGGCCTGGATAAAAACGCCTTTCAGCCCGGAGGCCAGGCACCGCCAGAGAGTTGAAAAGATCGGCAAGCTTGAGGAAAAAATGTGCAAAGGGCGCAAGTGAATCTGACCCCTGGCGGCGGCATGGCAAAGTTCATAGACCATACGCTTTTAAAACCTTCGGCGAAATTGTCGGATATTCGGAAACTTTGTTCGCAGGCCAAAAAGGCCGGTTTTTATTCGGTCTGCGTTAATCCGTGCCATGTGGCGCTGTGCAAAAAAATTCTCAAAAAAAGCAGGGTAAAAGTAAGCTCGGTATGCGGATTCCCGCTGGGCGCCAACAGCATTAATGCAAAAGTATTTGAGGCTTCCGAGTCTATCAGGAACGGGGCCGACGAGATTGACGCGGTGATGAATATTGGCCTTTTTAAGTCGGGAGAATACGGCTACATAAATAAAGAGTTCAGGGCTTTGAGGTCGGCGTGCCGCGGTAAAACGCTGAAAATTATTATAGAGGCCTGCCTGCTCAGTGACAGAGAAAAGGCTGCCGCCGCCCGTCTCGCGGAGCGGGCCGGAGCCGATTTTGTTAAAACTTCCACGGGCTTTTCTTCGGGCGGAGCCGTTGTCCGCGATATAGAATTGCTGCGGAAAACGCTGGGCCCAAAAACCGCGATAAAGGCCTCAGGCGGAATCAGGACCTACGGCGATGCGGCAAGGCTGATCGCGGCCGGAGCGAGCCGTTTGGGGACATCATCTTCACTGGAAATAATTGCCCGTGAGAAAACCGGCAGGGATTTATCATGAATGTCAACGAGCTGCTGCAACTGATGGTAAAGAAGAATATCTCGGATATTCACTTTAAGGCCGGAGCGGCCCCGCTTATCAGGGTCAACGGCAAACTGATTTCAACGGGATTTGACCAGTTCAGCTATAAACATTTAGAGGAACTGGCTTTTTCTTTTATGAACGACGCGCAGAAAAAGCATTTTCTGGAAGAAAACGAGCTGGACCTGGCCCACTCTATAGACGCGGTGTCGCGGTTCAGGGTTAATGTTTACAGGCAGAGAGGCACCATAGCTCTTACGCTTCGGGTTGTGCCTCTGAGCATAAAAAATTTCGCGGAGCTGAACCTTCCGGGCGAGCCGATGCAGAAACTCGCCTCCGAGCCGCGCGGCCTTATACTTATAGCGGGAGTTACCGGCGCCGGCAAGACCACGACCATGAATTCTATCGTTGATTATATAAACAGTAATTTTCAGTACAACATTGTTTCGGTGGAGGACCCGATAGAGTATTTCCATAAGGATAAAAAGTCCTCCGTATCGCAGAGGGAGGTCGGAATAGACACCAAGTCTTATTCTAAGGCCCTGAAGTACATACTCCGCCAGGATCCGGATGTGGTGGTTATCGGAGAAATGCGCGATTACGAGGCCATGCTTGCCGCTATAACAACCGCGGAGACCGGCCATCTTGTGATTTCCACGATTCACACAATGGACGCGGCTCAGACAATAGACAGAATAGTCGGTTCCTGCCCGCCCCACCAGCAGGCTTCCGTCAGAAGCCAGCTGGCTTATGTAATAAAAGGCATAGTGGCTCAGCGTCTTGTCAGCAGCAAGGACGGCAGCTCCAGGCTGCCCGTAACCGAAATCCTTATAGGCACTTCTCTTATTAAAAAACTTTTGGCTGACGACAAACTCAGCGATGTCTATAAAGCAATGGAGCAGGGTTCTTATTACGGCATGAGAACCTTTGACCAGTCGCTCCTTGAATTATACAAGGACGGCAAAATAACCATGGAGGAGGCGCTTGATAAATCCTCTAATCCCGACGACCTTACTTTAAAACTCAGGGGAATAGAGCGCGGCGCCGAATAAAAATGGAAGAAAAAGACGAGATTTCTCAGCTGATTGAAGATGTGAACAAAGTCCTTGCCAGCATGGTCTTAAGTGTCCCGGGCAGCCCCGCTGACGGAAAAATCGCGATAGACCCAGCGGTTTTTGCGGGCGGAAAAAAATCCGGAGCGCGCCGCAAAGCCGTCGCGGCAAAGAACTCGTGACGCGGCCGCTTCAGGGGCGGCGCTTCGTTCCCTGACAATTTAAAATAAATATGAACGGTGCCTATAATAAATGAGCGATAAGAGATGGGAACTGCTGCAATATCCCGCGGAAAAAGACCCTAACCGCTGGCGAGCCAAAATAAAAGCGGATGAGTCCGAGCTAAGCTCGGTTTTGGATAAGCTTTCCGTAAATAAAAGCCGGCCTTTTTTAGTGGAGGACGGAAAATACGAATTCGGGTTCTATATTTATATGGCGGGCAGCGAAGAGATTAAGGCCGTCAGAGAGGCTCTTGAAAAAAAATTCGGAGAAGGAATTTTCGTTGAACCTAAGCAAGAGGAAAAACTCTCCGAAGAACTTGAGGGTCTGGCTGCCGGCATAGATAAAGCCACAAACTCTCAGCCGTCAAAGGCTCCAGCCGCGCCCGCGCCGGAGCCGGCCCCGGCTGCTCAGCCGAAATCGGATTACGGTTTTGAAGACCTTGAACTAAACCCCCGCTATACTTTTAAAGATTTCATCATAGGCCCTAATAACCGTTTTACCGCGGCCGCCGCGCAGGCGGTAGCCGACAATCCCGGTAAAATATACAATCCATTTTTCATTTATTCCGGAGTGGGCCTTGGCAAAACCCATATGATGCACGCGGTCGGCCACTATGTAAGAAAAAAGAATCCGAACTTAAGGATACTTTATGTGACCACCGAGAAATTTATGGGAGAGGTGATTGATTCCATCAGGAAGGGCAGTCTCCAGCAGATGAGGGAGCATTACCGCAAGGTGGACCTGCTGCTGGTGGATGATATTCAGTTTCTTGTTGAATCTGAGTCAACGCAGGAAGAGTTTTTTCATACCTTTAACATACTTCATCAAAACGGCAAACAGATAATTGTGACTTCCGACCGGCCTCCAAAACAGCTGACAACTCTTGAAGACAGGCTGCGCAGCCGTTTTGAGTGGGGCCTTATCGCCGATATAAAATCCCCCAATCTTGAGACGCGGGTCGCTATTTTAAAGCAAAAAGGCGAGCTGGATCATCTGACCTTAAACGATAATATTCTTCTTTACATAGCCTCCAAGCTTAAATCAAACATCAGGGAACTGGAAGGGTTTTTAAAAAGGATAAACGCATACGCCTCGCTCACTCACCAGGAAGTTAATCTTGACCTGGTTAAAGTCTTGATGAGCGACCTGCTTCCTCCGGAAGAAATGGCGGAGCCGGTGCCTGCATCGCTTAAAACGGAACTGCCGCCGCCGCCCATATCTTTCCCGCAGGAACAGCCAAAGCCCATTCAACCTGCACAGCCCGCCCCTGAAAAAACCGCCGCTCCGGCGGCTGAGGCAGCGCCCGCTCCTTCTCTGGCGCACGCGATCCCCATAGCCGAAGAGCCGCCCGTCCAGGCTTCGGCTCCCGCGTCGGCCGTACCTCCTGTTACCGTGCATAAGCCTGAGCCTGTAAAGGAAGCGCCACAGATAAAGATACCGGTTTTTCAGCCTCCCAAACCTCAGCCGGACGCGCAGGACGCGAATTTAAAACCGATAGAAGTTGTTTTCTTTTACCCTGAAACCAAGGAAGCGGAACTCTCAAAGGTAAAAGAACATTTCAAAGAGGTTATAAAAAAACATAAGCTGAAGTTTAAGCTTGTTAGCGTTTTTGAACAGAGCTTCAGCTTGACGGAAAAAGTAAACTATGCCCAGTTTCCGGAGCTGTGCAAAAACATTAAGATCAGCATCGCGGTGGTGCTCGGGCCACCGCCGGAAAGCAACATTGAGTCCGAGGAATTCGCGAACCTCCTGGCGACAATTATGGACGACGAGAAGCTTTCTCTTCAGCTGATACCCTGGGCCGAGCTAAATAAGGATTACCGGTACCTGAACCTGTCTTTGGATATCACGCTGCTTAAGAATACTTCTCCGGATATATAATGATGAAAAAACTGGTCTTAAAGCACTCCGCCGGAATCATATTTTTCTTCTCGCTGATATGCGCGTTATATTTTCTGGGCGGATACCTGTTTTTCAGGTCGCTGATGCACTCTCATTTCTCTCCCGATAAAAACCCCAAAACAATGCTCCTGGTGCAGTCCGTGCTTGAGAAAAGCGATCCCAGCTCGGTCAAGTCCGCCATTGAGGATTTCTACAACTCCACGGGGATCATGGCGGGCATAAATTTTTCTCATAACGGCCGGTCCTATTACGAAGATGCCTGGAAAATGAGAAAGTACACTTTGAAATTGCACGGTTTGGTCTATCCTCTGCCTTCCCGGGGCGGCGAGGCAAACCTTCTTACCGTGTGGCCCGATGCCGGGTATATATTTTCGGGGCCGGCCAGGCAAAAAACATATTTATTCCTCGGAATATGGCTGGCCGGGCTGGCATTGTGGGCTTTCCTGGGTATATATTCATACATAAGGGCAAGCTTTATCTCTCCTTTGAGGGAACTGCGCCAATTTCTTGAAAATATTGAAAATGAGCGATTTGAGTCTTTTGACGCGTCCGCCTATCCCAGCGAATGGCGCCAGATTGCCTTAAGGCTTAATACCATAAACAACAAGCTTTCCGGAACCACGGAGACCCTCCAGATGCTGCTTTCCGTTTCCAAGGCGCTGACCTCTCATCTTGAGGTTAACGATATTTTCAATGTTGTGCTTGAGATAATCATAAAGAAATTTAACACCGTCTCAAGTTCCGTGATAATGTACGGAGAAAATGGTTTCCTTTCAACAAAAAATTACAGGGGCCTCTCTCCCGAGTGGGCCAAATCGGTTCGGGTAAGGCCGGGAGACGGATTGCTCGGGCACGCCTACCAGCGGTGCGAGAGCGTGGTCGTAAATGATTTCGCCAAGCCGGGCCTGGGAGTTTCCGCCGCGGATTACGCAAAAGAAGGCATAGGTTCCTTTGTTTATATTCCCATAGTTGTTGATTCAAAGTGCATGGGAATTCTGAATGTTAACAGCAAAGACACGAATTTCTTTACGCATGAAAAAGTTGAAGCGATTAAAACCCTTGCCGAATATCTTTCAATCGCTGTCAGGAATGTGGGGTTATACGAAAGGGTGGGAGAGCTCAACAGGAGGCTTGAAACGGAAGTTTCCTCAACCACGATGGAGCTCATTCAGACCAACTCGCGGCTTATCCAGAAAGTCCGCGAAATGAAAGCTCTCTCGGATATTGCCGGTTACGCCGCGGCAAAGTCCGGCCTTTCCGAACTGCTGGAAATGATAGTTGACAAGACCAAGGAGCTGCTCAGCGCTCAGGCGGCCGGAATTTTTCTCTATTCTCCCGAGACAAACGAAGTTATACCCTCGCCTCCCTTCTTCGGCATCAAGGACAGGGAATTTTCAAGGCTTCGTTTCAGCCTTAACGAGGCCAGGGTGTTAGGCTCGGCGATAAAAGACGCGAAACATTTTGTTTTCAACGACGAAAAAAGTTCAAGAGAGGCTCTGCCTCTGCTGGCGAACCTGCTCGCGATACATTCACTGGCCATAGTACCTCTGCGCTCCGGAAATAAACCTGTCGGAGTTATGGGGGTGGCCAACAAATTCGGCGCGCCTTTCACTCAGGACGACCTCAGGATTCTTGAACTTATCGCCGACAGGATAGCCGGAATAATAGAAAATGTCACTCTTTACCAGGAACTGGAACACAGGCTCCGGGACCTTACGGCGCTTCAGGAAATATCTTCCGCCATTTCCAGCGAACCGGAACTGGACAAAACCATGAATAAGGTGGTTTCAACCACCACAAAAGCCTTTGCCTCCGATCTTTGCGCCCTGCTGCTTTTTAATGAAATGACGGGTGAACTTGAGACGCAGTCCGGGGCCTATTTTACCGGCGACGGCGCTTCGGTCATGCTGAAAATACCCGTTGACGACCCGAATTCCCTTTCGGCCCAGGTTTTCCGTTCGGGAGAACCCTTCTTAAGCCCGGACGCTTCGCTTGACCCGAGAATAAAAAGCCAGACCGCGCGTTTGTGGGACCTTCGCTCAATTATAATTGTGCCGCTTATGGCTGAAAATAAAGTTATCGGAGTGCTCAGGATAGGCAGGCACCAGGCCAACTCCTACAACAAAGACCATCTGAGGCTGGCCACTCTTATTTCGCATCAGGCGGCCGTAATTATAGCGAATGCCCATCTCTACGACTCTCTCAGAGACGCCAAGATAGAGCAGGAAAGGCTCAACCAGGTCAAGAACGAATTTTTGTCCATTGTCTCGCACGAACTCAGGACGCCGATCACTACGATAAAGGGTTTTGTGAAAGTCGTTCTGCAGGGAGAAGCCGGGCCGCTCAACTCCCAGCAGGAAAAGTTCCTTCAGATAGCCGATCAGTCAACCGACAGGCTTACGGTGCTTATTTCCGATCTGCTTGATATTTCAAGGATTGAGTCGGGAAAACTCACGGTAAGAATGGAACAGGTTGACCCAAAAGCCCTTATTGAAGAGGTTGTGAGAAATATCGCGGGTGAAGCTCAGAAAAAAGGGTTAACCCTCAAAGCTGAACTGCCGGCGATTTTACCGCTTATTAACGCCGACAGGGACCGCCTGCGCCAGGTTTTTGACAACCTCATACTTAACAGCATAAAATTTACTCCTTCCGGCGGAAGGATTGATGTCGCGGCTGTTGACAAGGGCGATTATCTGATGTTTAGCGTGAAAGACAGCGGCATAGGAATAAGCAGTAGAGACCAGCAGAGGATATTTGAAAAATTCTATCAGGCCGAAACCGGAACGACCCGTTCTACCGCGGGCGCGGGACTGGGACTGGCGATAGTAAAATCAATAATTGAATTTCACGGCGGACAGATCTGGGTGGAAAGCGAGCCCGGCATGGGTTCAACCTTCACTTTTTTAATACCCCGCGCTAAGCCCGGAATGAGGGATTTTTCCGAAAAGCCGGCCGCGGGACCAGGGGAAGCGGCAAAGGCCTGATGCAAACTAAAATAGACAGATGCGTTATTGTTGTATTAGACAGCCTCGGTATCGGGGCTCTGCCCGACGCTTCCGAATTCGGCGACGCGGGCGCCAATACTTTTGCTCATATCATTGAGGGATCGGGCGCGGCTTACAGCCTGCCCAATCTTGCCGCGCTCGGACTCTACAAGTCGGCGGGGCTTGATTACAGGGTTCCGCGATACGACGGTTCCTTCGCGAAAATGGCGTGCGCCTCGCGCGCCAAGGATACGACCGCAGGCCACTGGGAGCTTTCCGGCCTCATACTCAAAGAGGCTTTCCCCACTTATCCGAACGGGTTTCCGCGGGAAATTATCGCGGAATTTGAGGAAAAAATAGGTACAAAGACTCTCGGCAACAAGACTGCTTCCGGCACGGAAATAATCCGCGAACTCGGCGCCGAACACATAAAAACTCTTTTCCCGATAGTCTATACCTCCGCGGACTCGGTTTTTCAGGTTGCGGCGCACGAAAAATATTTCGGGCTCCGGCGGCTTTATGAAGTCTGCGCCGCGGCAAGAGCCATACTCAAAGGAAAGCACGCCGTCGGACGGGTAATAGCCAGGCCGTTTACAGGAGAGCCCGGAAGTTTTGAAAGAACCTCTAACAGAAGGGATTTCAGCCTTTCTCCTTTTGACAGGACTCTGCTTGACATCATCCATGAATCCGGCGGAGAAGTGCTTGCGGTGGGAAAGATTGAGGATATTTTTAATAAGAGGGGTATTTCCGCCGCGTTTCACACGGGAAATAATGCCGAGGGAATGAAGAAAACACTTGAGCTGATAAAAAATAAAGCCTCCGGCAAATCCCTTATTTTTACGAACCTTGTTGATTTTGACATGTTGTGGGGCCACAGGAGGGATTTGAAATCCTACGCCGCGGGGTTAAAAGCATTTGACGATTTTCTGCCGGAGCTTAAAGCTTCAATGAATGAAAACGATGTTTTGTTTATAACGGCTGACCACGGCTGCGACCCGTCTTTTACCGCGCATACCGACCATACCCGGGAATACGCGCCGCTTCTTGTTTACGGCAGCCGTATTGCTGCCGGGCGGGACCTGGGAGTCAGGAAAACCTTCGCGGATCTCGCGAAGACCATCGCCGATATTTTCTCCCTGGACGGAATTAAAAACGGAGAGAGTTTTAAGAAAGAAATTTTAAACCCCTGATACGGGTCAAAAGGCGGATTGTAATGCGGGAATCAATAGTAGATAAACTCAAAGAGAGCATGGAATATATTTTCAGAAAAACGCCCGCGCGCCCGCGCTTGGGCTTGATACTCGGTTCCGGCCTCGGCTCTTTGATGGAAAGTTCCCACGACGATACGGTTATTGATTTTTCCGAGATACCTCACTTTAAGCCTTCAACCGTTGAGGGGCATAGCGGCAAGCTGATTATCGGAAATCTCTCGGGGAAAGCCGTGCTTGTAATGGCGGGACGGGTGCATTATTACGAAGGCCACTCCATGGAAGAAGTAATTTATCCCGTGAGGCTCATGGGGTACATGGGTGTAAAAAATTTACTTATAACTTCTGCGGTGGGGGCGCTTAACCCCAAATACAGGCCCGGCGACATCGTGGTGCTTAAAGACCATATTAATTTCATGGGTGTTAACTGCCTTCGCGGGCCTCACACCAGGGAGTTCGGAGCGCGTTTCCCCGACATGAGCGAGGTTTATGACAAAACCTGGCGCAGAAAGCTCCTTTCTCTGGCCAGGAGGCGCGGGCTCAAGGCTTGCGAGGGAACCTATCTTGCCGTAAGCGGCCCCACATACGAAACTCCCGCAGAGGCAAAAGCGTTTAGAAAGTTGGGCGCCGATGTCGTGGGAATGTCGGTGGTTCCCGAGGCTGTCGCGGCCAGGCAGATGGGTATGAGTATCGCGGCTATTTCTTATGTGGCAAACAAGGCGTCTTCAGCTTCCGGAGGGCGCTTGTCGCACGCCGAGGTTTTGAAAGCCGGGCAGAAAATCAGTCATAAACTCGGAGAGCTCGTTTTGGATATTATCGGCGCGGCGGATTAAAATAATTTATGCGGCCCTATTCAATTATTTATAAAAAGAGAAACGGCGTAAAGCTTGAAGACGATGAAATTGATTTTATGGTTTCGCGCTACTCAAGCGGCGAGCTGCCAGATTACCAGATGTCGGCTTTTCTTATGGCGGCGTTTCTTAAAGGCCTGGACAAAGACGAAACGGTTCAGCTTACAAAAGCCATGATAGCTTCCGGCCGGACCCTGGATCTAACCGGCCTTCCCGGGATAAAGGTGGACAAACATTCCACCGGAGGAGTCGGGGACGGAACATCTCTTGTGCTGGCGCCGCTTGTGGCTTCCTGCGGAGCGGTGGTGCCTATGATGTCGGGGCGCGGCCTGGGCCACACGGGAGGCACGCTTGACAAACTTGAGTCAATCCGGGGTTTCAGGACAGATTTATCGGTAACCGAATTTTTGGATAAGCTCGGAGATATAGGCGTTGCCATGATAGGCCAGACGGCGGATGTGGCTCCAGCCGACAAAAAAATTTACGCCCTGCGCGATGTTACCGCGACGGTTGATTCCATAAGCCTGATTTCGGCAAGCATAATGTCAAAAAAAATCGCGGAAGGCTGCGACGCGCTTCTGCTGGATGTGAAATCCGGTTCCGGCGCTTTTATGAAAAGTTTGGGCGGCGCGAGGGCTCTGGCCCAGTCAATGATAAATATCGGCAGAAGCTTCGGCATTGATGTAAGAGCCGTAGTGACGGACATGAACCAGCCTCTTGGCAACTGCGTGGGCAACGCCATTGAGCTTAAGCACGCCATAGAAGTGTTAAAGGGCGGAGGCGCTCCCGACTTTGTTGAACTGGTGATGGAGCTTGGAGCAAGAATGGTAGTAATGGCGGGAAAAGCGCCGGACAACAAAAGCGCGCGCCGCCTCCTGCTGGAGAATTTGTCTAACGGTAACGCTCTGAAAAAATTCGGACGGATTATTGAGTCACAGGGCGGAGAGCCGGGAGTCATAGACGAACCGGACAAATACCTTCCGCAGGCGGGTTCAAGCGAGGCAGTGCCTTCTGCCGCCGCGGGATTCGTGGATTACATAAATACCGAGCAGATAGGGCTTGCCGCCATTGAACTTGGCGCGGGAAGGCGTAAAAAAGAAGATGCTATTGACCTTGCCGCGGGCATTACGGGATTAAAGAAGCTCGGAGACAAGGTGGAAATAAATGAGCCGCTCGCCGTCATGCATTTCGGAGCCGGCCGTTCATCTAAAGAAGCCGCGGCCCTGATAGCAGGGGCGTACAAAATCGCTCCGGAAAAACCAAAGCCGCAAAAACTTATATATGAAGAACTCTAAACCAAAGAACTGGGTTTATAAAGAACCCTCCAAAGCCCTCGTCAGCGAGATAGCCGGCGAGATCGGCATTTCTGAGCCGGTCGCGGCCGTGCTGGTGAACCGAGGCATTGATACTCCGCAAAAGGCGCGCGATTTTCTTTTTCCGCAAACCGACGCCTTCGCGAACCCGTTTCTTCTGCCAGATATGGATGCGGCGGTTAAGCGGATAAGGCGCGCGGTTGACACGGGCGAACAGATTCTTGTTTACGGAGACAGGGATGTTGACGGCGTCGCCTCCATTAGCGTTATGGTGCGCACGCTTGAGAGCCTGGGCTCCAAACCCCTGTGGTATATTCCCTCGGATGAAGGTTACGGGGTGCACAATGAAGTTTTGAGCCGCTACGCTTCGCAGGGTGTCAAGCTTGTTATAACCGTTGACTGCGGCATTTCGGCTGCCGAGGAAGTAAAACACGGAACAACTCTTGGAATGGATTTTGTAATTACCGACCATCACGAGCCCAAGGCGCCGGAGCTGCCGAAGGCCGAGGCGATAGTAAACCCAAAAATATCCGGTTCCGATTATCCCTTCAGCGATCTGGCCGGATGTTTTGTTTCGCTTAAAGTGGCCGAGGCGCTCATGCTTTCTTTCGGAAGGCATTACGGCAAAGAGCTGGTCTGCGCCGCGGTTCGGGAGCTTCCCGGAAATAAATTTGAAATAGGCGCCGCGAAAACAGTAAACGGAATAGTCAAAGAGGAAAAAATATTTGTTATGGACGGCCGTGAAAGCTCTGAGGAATTAAGGGAGTTTATCGGCAACGGCAGGGTTGTTGTTGATTCGTCCGGAAAAACATGGTTTGTTCCGTCTAAAAACGAGATTATAGATCTCGCCGTAATCTGCGCGCTCAATCCGGAATCCGGCAAAGCGTTTGGCCCCATTGCAGCCGAAATAGGGCTATGTGCCGCGCCCGGCGGAGATATTCTTAAGGCGGCAAGGTTTCTCGGAGAAGCGTTCTGGAAACTGGAGAAGATTAACGACCTGCGAATGAAATTTTTTCGCGAGAACCACCTGGATGTGGTGGCTTTGGGAACGATAGCCGACATAATGCCGCTTGTTGACGAGAACCGCGTGGTGGTCAAGCACGGCCTCGGCAAACTGCTTGACTCAAAAAAAGTGGGTTTGCAGGCACTTATGCAGAGATGCCTCGGGCGCGGCAAAAGCGAAAAGCTTTCAGCCAAGTCCATATCCTGGGGCATTACGCCGCTTTTAAACGCTGCGGGCAGAAGAGGCAAGGCGAATATTTCCGCCGAGCTTTTGCTGACGGAAGATGAATACAGGGCGCATAAGCTTATAGACGAGATAACTAAACTTAACGATGAGAGGCGCGAACTCCAGGCCGAGAATATGGAAAAATTCATTCCGCTTCTTGAGAAGCAGTGCGACATAGAAAATGACAGGATATTCGTGGTGGTCGCGGAAGGCGTTGAGCACGGCGTCACGGGAATTATAGCTTCCCAGATTTCACGGCAGTATCACAGGCCCACGGTGCTCCTTATTATTGAAGACGGCCAGGCCATGGGCGCGGCGCGCTCCATAAAAGGTTTTGACATTGTTTCCTGTTTTGAGAAGGTTCAGGATCTGCTTGTCAAATTCGGGGGCCACAGCCAGGCGGCCGGCCTTACGGTGGCTTTGGATAAGCTGGAGGAATTTAGAAAGAGAATAAAAGAGCTGGCGGCAAAGGAAATTTCAGACGAACTGCTTGATTCAAGCATTGAAATAGATTCCGAGCTTGATACATACGGCCCCAGCATGAAACTCTACAACGAGCTCGCGGAGCTGGAACCGTTCGGTATGGGCAACCCTTATCCGGTTTTCTCCATGAACAACATGAAAATTATTGAGCGGACGCGCCTTGGCGCTAACGGCACTCACCTGAAACTCAGGCTTTCAAAAAACGGAGGACCTGCTCTGGGCGCTGTGGGCTGGGGGCTGGGGCACCTGGACGAAGCGCTCGCGGCTCACGACGCGGTGGACCTCGCGTTTCAGATGGAAGTCAACAACTGGCAGGACAGAAAGACGCTTCAGCTTTTGATAGTGGACATAAAGCCCAGCCTTGCCTGAGCAGCGGCAGGTATTTTAAGATTTAGAGAATTGATATTACAGGAGGAAAAATGAGCGACAAGGCAAAGAAGATTGAACCGGTTAAGATAGCGGTGATAGGCGGCAGCGGAGTTTACGAGATAGACGGAATTGACGATTTAAAGGAAGTTGAAATAAAAACTCCGTTCGGAGCGCCCTCGGATAAAATAACCATTGGCACGCTTGAGGGTGTTCGCTGCGCGTTTTTGCCGCGGCACGGGCGCGGCCACAGAATACTGCCCTCGGAGCTGAACGCCAGAGCCAATATTTACGCGCTTAAAACTCTTGGAGTGGAGCAGATAATATCCATATCGGCCTGCGGCTCGCTCAGGGAGGATGTAAAGCCCCGCGATTTCCTTATTCCCGACCAGATTTTTGACCGCACGAGAAACAGGCCGTCTACTTTCTTCGGCGATGGAATAGTCGGCCATGTGGGAGTAGCGGAGCCGTTCTGCAACGGAATGAGAGACATTCTTCATCAGTCGGTCAAGGAGCTCGGCATTAACCATCATTTCGGCGGAACCTATGTCTGCATTGAAGGCCCCCAGTTTTCAACCAGAGCCGAGTCCGAGGTCAACCGCAAGCACGGTTTCAGCATAGTCGGAATGACGGCCGTGCCGGAGGCCAAACTCGCGCGCGAAGCCGAGATATGCTATTCCACGGTAGGGCTTGTGACGGATTATGATGTGTGGAAAGAGGGCGAGGAAGTTACCGTGGATGTGGTGCTCGCGAATATGCACGCGAATGTTTCCAATTCAAAGAAGCTCATTAAACACGCTCTGCCCCGTCTTATAAAACGCGCCGAAAGCTGTGCCTGCCGCAAGGCTCTTGAGTTCGCGGTTATGACTTCAAAAGAAGCCATCAACAAAGAAACGCTCGCCAAGCTTGAGCCTATACTGGGCAAGTATTATAAATAAAGTTTGCCGCCGAACACCTCCGAGGCAGCCGAATGGATTCCTCGGAGGTGGAAAACTGGCGAGCTGTTAATAAAGTATGTAGTCACGAAACAGGTCGGGTATATGGACTTTAAAAGAATATTTAGCGAACTTAACAAAAGAGATATAAAATACCTCGTTGCCGGCGGGATAGCGGTCAATTTATATGGTTTCGTTCGCGCGACATCAGATCTTGATATTATGCTCCGTATGAGCGATGAGAATGTCGGCAAATTAATGCAACTGTTTCAGGAGCTTGGTTTTAAGCCCAGAGTTCCGGTTAATATCCATGATTTTGCCGATAAAAGTAAACGAGGCAAATGGATTAAAGAGAAAGGGATGATTGTGTTTTCCGTGTATAATCCCAAGAACGAAATGGAAGGCATTGATATAATGATAGAAGAGTTCATTGATTTCAATAAAGCATATGAAAAGCGAGTTACTCTGATGAACCAGGGTGTAAAAGTTCCCGTTGTTTCAATAGAAGACCTTATCAGGTTAAAGGTTCATGCCGGCCGTGTCCGTGACCTCTCGGATGTTGAGGCGCTTAAGGAGATTATCAATGCCAGCAAAAAAGGCAAATAATAGAGGCGGACAACTCGTTGATAAGGAATATATTAAACGCTGTTTATCGTTGACTCCGGAGCAACGGTTAGCTGAAATGCAGAAACTTAATGATTTTCTTTTTAATACTATGCCGGAAAAGAGCAGGAAGGCATGGTTTAAATTAAAGGAAAAAGGCTTTTAGCGCGATTGCTCATCCTGGATAAATGGGTTAATAGGCGAAGTTTGCCGATGCGCGAATGTATTTACATCTATTCTGTTCGGGGCTGTGAAACTTCAAAATAATATGTGTTATGGTATAAATATACCATAAACATGGTATAAGCAGCAAAATCATATACAGGGAGAGTTAGATGAGCATTCTTGTTGTCGGTTCGGTGGCGATGGATTCGGTCAAAACGCCTTTTGGAAAAATTGATAACGCTTTGGGCGGTTCGGCGACATATTTTTCGGTTTCCGCGTCCTACTTCAGCCCCGTCAAGCTGGTGGCGGTCATAGGAGAGGATTTCCCGAAAAAATATCTGGATGTGCTGAAAAAACACGACATTGACTTAAGCGGGCTTCAAAAGGTGAAGGGGAAAACTTTCCGCTGGAAGGGGCAGTACACCTATGATTTAAACCAGGCCGAAACCCTTGATACCCAGCTTAATGTTTTCGCTCATTTCTCACCGAATATACCTGAGCAGTACAAGAAAAGCGAATATGTGTTCCTTGGCAATATAGACCCGGAGCTTCAGCTGGAGGTTTTAAAACAGGTAAAAAATCCTAAACTTGTAGCCTGCGACACCATGAATTACTGGATATCTTCAAAAAAGCCGCAGCTTATTAAGACGCTGAAAAAAGTTGATATTCTTGTTATAAATGAGGCCGAGGTCAGAGAGCTCGCCGGGGAATCTAATCTGGTAAAAGCCTCAAAGAAAATATTTTCCTGGGGCCCGAAGGCTCTGGTGATTAAAAGGGGCGAGTACGGCGCGCTTTTCGTCGGCCGTAACCATATTTTTTCCGCGCCCGCCTATCCTCTTGAAAAGGTGTTTGACCCCACCGGAGCGGGCGACTCGTTTGCCGGCGGTTTTATGGGCTATCTCGCGAAATGCAGGAGCCTGGAGGATCACGATTTAAGAAGGGCCATTGTATTCGGAAGCGTGATGGCTTCTTTCAATGTTGAGGATTTCAGCCTCAACAAGCTGCGCTCGCTTGACTGGGAGAAGATAACCGATAGATTTCACCAGTTTAAGAAACTGACTCATTTTGAAGTGCTGAAATAAGCGGCAACACCTTTGCTATGGAGGCATAATGCCTGTTAACAGAGCGAAATTGCTTTCGGCCGCGAAAAACGCGGCAAAAAATTCTTACAGCCCCTATTCCGGGATTAAGGTCGGAGCGGCGGTTTATGCCGGCGGCAAAATCTTTTCAGCCGCAAATGTGGAAAACGCCTCTTACGGCTTGACGGCCTGCGCCGAACGAAACGCCGTAGCCTCGGCTGTCTCGTCGGGAAACCGTAAAATAGAAGCCGTCGCGCTTTTTATTTCCGGAAAACACGAACCTGTCCCCTGCGGCGCGTGCCTCCAGGTGCTGCAGGAGTTCGCGAAAGGCGATATTCCGGTTATTTCCGCCTCCGGAAACGGTGAAATCAGAATAAGCCGCCTCAGCTCGTTTCTGCCGAAGCCTTTTAAAATAAAATGAAAATAAAAATATTTCTATCCCTGCTTTGCGCGCTGCTGTTCGCGTTTTCCGCCGATGCCTCCCAGAAAATAGAGGTTGTTTCCGGGAACAATCAGATAGGAATTGCCGGGTATCCCCTGCCGGAGGATTTTTGCGTTAAGATTGTCTCGGAAAAGGGCGCGCCGCTTGCCGGGGTGCCGGTGGTGTTTTCGGTTATTGATGATAAGCATGCCGACAACTTCAGTTTTTCCAGTCCCGTCGCCATAACCGATTCGCTCGGCCTCGCCGCAACCAGGCTCAATATTGCGCGGGGGTTTTACGGAGACATACTCATCAGGGCTTCCACGAAAGAGGCTTTTCCCAGCCCCGTCATCTTCAAGGCTTCCTCCCGAAACAAAAATTGGCTCATGATTCTTTTTCTTGAACTTGTGGGCGGGCTCGGGCTTTTCCTTTTTGGGATGTTCTATATAAACGACGCCCTTACAAAAATAGCCGGCACTAAGCTCAGGGAACTGCTGATATATCTGACGAAAAATCCCTTAAGGGGAATGGGGACGGGCCTGCTTGTAACTATGTTTAACCAGTCAAGCACCGCCACGATTCTTCTGGAAGTGAGCCTGGTCAGCGCCGGCCTTCTGACATTTTATCAGACCATGGCCGTGACCATGGGCGCTGAAATAGGCTCTACCATAACCGCCCAGCTGGTGGCTTTCAAGCTGACAGACTACGCCGTGCTGATAGCCGGCCTTGGTTTCTATATTTCATTTTTTTCAAAGACAAAAAAATGGATTCAGGCAGGCCATGTTATTTTAGGCCTCGGGATAATTTTCCTTAGCATGCGGGTGATAGCCGATATGCTCGCTCCTCTGAGAGAATATGCTCCGTTTATGCAGGCCATGGAGAGCGTATCCAATCCGTTGTTTGGAATTTTCATCGGGCTGGTATTTACCATGCTTATTCACTCCAGCGGAGCGACTGCCGTAATAGTCATAGCCCTGGCGCTCGCGGGAGCCATTGATCTGCGCCAGGCCATACCTATAAATCTCGGCGCCCAGATAGGAACCTGTTTTACCGCGGCGCTCGCCTCCATAGGCCGCGGCCGCGAAGGCAAACGGGCCGCGCTGTGGCATGTTTTGCATCAGAGCGCGGGAGTGCTGCTGATTTATCCATTCCTTTCGTTCGTAACCTTTCACGGTGAGCCGGCCTGGGTCTATTTCGTGAAATGGTTTACTTCCACATTTTTCGCGACCTTTGATGTGGCCCGCCAGATAGCCATGGCCCACACTTTAAGCGCGGTAATTAACGCCCTTATTTTCCTGCCTTTTCTGCCCGCGGCCAGGGACCTTTTGCTGAAAGCCTTTCCCTCGGGAGAGGAGGAAAAACCCTTCGGCCCCAAATATCTTGACGATATACTGCTTGAGACGCCGTCTCTGGCGCTTGAACAGGCGAGAAAGGAAGTTATCAGGGAAGCCGAGATTGTCCTTGTGATGCTCAGGGAGTCCCTTAAGGTGTTTGACGAGCGGGACCTGAAGCTCCGCGAAACGGTTTCTCTTATGGATTTCAGGGTTGATATGCTCAGGAACGCCATTGTAAAATATCTTACAAAAATTGGCCAGGGCGGGCTGATGAACGAAGAGCAGTCCGCTCAGGAGATAATGCTTCTGTATATCACCGCCGACATTGAGACCATCGGCGATATAATTGATAAAAATGTGCTCGCGCTCGCGCGAAAAAAGCTTGAAAATAACCTCTGGTTCTCCGACGAGGGCTGGCAGGACATCGTGGCTATACACGCGAAGATTACGGATAATCTTGAAAAAGCCATAACCGCGCTAAAAGACAACAACCTTGAGCTTGCCAAGCTTGTCGCCGAAACCAAGGCGAATATAAATGTATACGAATCATCGCTCAGAAAAAAACACATAAGCAGGCTGCACTCGGGGCTGGCAGAGAGCCTTGAAACCTCAAGCGTACACTTAGACCTCATAGACAATTTCAAAAGAATAAACTCCTATATTTCATCGGTGGGGAACAGCCTGACGGGGAAAATATGATAACCAATACTATGAACAGCCTGGATAAGATGAAAAAAGAATTTGAAGGCCTTAAAAATTATTTGATTAAGAGGGCCACTCCCGCGCTTGGAGAGGATGCCGTTAAGGCTTTTATATCGGCGCTTGAGGAGTACGATTCCGCGCTGAGAGAAGCCCTCGAGAGGGAAAACAATAAGTCGGAGTCTCTGCGGGATGAAAACGAGACTCTCAGGAGCATTTCTGGCGTCGGGCCGGTCGGAGTGGAGGCGAAGCTTCTTGAGAAAGCCGCCGAGAACAAGTTTCTGCGCGACCAGCTTCTGGCGGTGAAACAAGGCCTTGACTCGGCTTTGCGTAAAGTTGACGATCTGAGCGTTGAAAAAGAAAAATTAAGGCAGGATTTTGAATCGTCGCTTATGGCAAGAGAAAAAGAGAGAAAGCGGCACGAATCCGACATTAAGAGTATTACGGATAAACTTTCCGAGTTTGATAAAAAGCACTCCGAGCAGATAGCTCTGCTTGAGAAAAAACGCCTTGAGCTGGAGCAGTCTGTCGCGAGAGGAAAAAAAGAGGGCAGAACGGAGTTTGTCAGGGAATACAAGAATGTGATCTCGCGGGTCCATGCCATGGCGAGTATAATAAGCGTCAACGCCCAGCTCTGTCTTGAGCGCATAGAGAAATCCCGCGTTGCCGGGCACGAAAACATTGAAAACAAGGCCGATATTGAAAACGCCTGCACCACCAGCAGGGAAATCACCAAAGTGCTTGAACTCTACCTGGGGATGCTGAAAGAAGTGGAACCAAAATACGAGAAAGTTGACCTCTCCGCTGTTTTTGAGAAGCTCAAGGCCCGTTTTGCGGAACAGCAGAGCAGAAAAAAAACAAGGATAATCTGGCCGGAAACAAAAAGCATTGCCGAACTCTCGCTGGATCCAAAAATAGCCTATGAGGCCCTTTCATGCCTGGTTGATAATTACCTGGAAGTTTCAGGGCCCGCGACTAAACTTGATATAACTGTGGCCAGGCAGGGCGATGTTTTATCGTGTTCCTTTAAAGATAACGCGCCCGCGATAAAGCCTGAAGAGATTGAGAGCCTGTTCCTCCCCGTCTGGGATACCAGGAGCGGTTATAGGAATATGATACTGTCGCAGTCCCGCCACCTGGCGGAGCTTCTGGGAGGCACGGTTACCTTTGAGGCAAAAGGCAGGGAGAAAATCTTTACAATTTCCTTTAAGAGCAGGGCTCCGGAGGAAAGCAAATGAGTTCAAAGGTCTGCCTTCTTTTCCCGTTTGATATGGGCCTTGAGCTGGATTTTACCGGCAAGGACACGACTGAATTTTTTAAAGAGATTTCAGCCCGCAAGATGGGCACAATATCCTTTGAAGGCAGGATTTTTCCCCAGGCCGAGTTTTCCACCCAGGTTTACAAGTTCGGCGTCGGTATAATACAGATATCTTTTGAGGTGGAAGAGGATTTAAAATATCTTGCCTCTCTCTCGTGCAATATTGAAAAAATACGAGCCGGAAAAACCGGGATTATTACATATTGTCAGTCGCTGGTTGACGGCCTGATTCAGCGGGCCCTGAAATATTCCATACACAGTTACGAAAAACGCCTGACCGAAGGCGAGATATTCCCCATTGTTGAGCTCAAAGAGCAGGTGACGGAGGATGCCGAGACATATATCTGGAAAAATCACAAGGCCCTGTTCGGCTTTCTGGCCGGCGAGCCGGATTACGACTCTCTTTCCAACTATGTTCTGGAGAAAGAAAAACTCGTTAATTACGGCTACTACGAAAAAGAAATAATACTTATTAAACGGTTCGGCGCTTTGGTCTACTCAAGGGAGGCTTCGTCCATCCTTGAAATGATAAAGCTCGCCTATGCCCAGTACTGGTCCATGCGCTCCTACAACTTTATTCTTGACCATGAGATGGATGTAAGCCAGCAGCTTCTGGAAAACCTTCCCCCGTATTATAAATTCTGGCAGATTCTGCAGGCCTACCAGACATTTTCCGAAGAGGCGCTGGGTTTTGACAAGGATAAAATAAGCATCGTTGATTCCCTGTACAATGTCATTACCAGCATACCCAAGGTGGAATCGGACTGGCACCTGCGCACGGTATTCCAGAATGTGAACAAGGTTTTTAACACCGAAGAGCTTCACAAAACCGTTGAGGTAAAAATTGAGCGGATAGAGCAGTCCTATAACTCGGCGCGGGAGTTTTTATCAAACAATTTCTTTATCCTGCTGGATATTATATTTTTCCTTTCGCTGGTCTGGTCAATAATAGACACTTTCCTTTTGTGGAAGCTGTCGGTAAAATAGGCCTTTGGCCGCTGGAGAGTAAAATGAAAGAGTTGCTTCAAAAAAAATGGTTCAGGATTTCGGCGGCCGCGCTGTTCTGCGTTGCCGCGGTGTACGCGATGATTTACACGGATGTGGTTTTGCGCGCCCGTTCGGCATACCTGGAAGGGGAAAAGTTCTGGGGCTGGCATGAAAACCCAAAAGCGAAAGAAACAGCGCTTAAGGCGGAATTTGAAGCCAAGAAAGAGAAGCTAAGCAAAAAACTCGCGTCGGGCAAGCTTTCAAAAGAAGATTATGCCCGCGAGCTGGAGATAATGGAATTTGACCTCAAGCAGAAAATGTCCGACAGCTCCATAAAATACGCGTATGTTTGGTACCAGACCGCGGTTGAGCTTTTTTCTCCGCCGGAATCAAAGTGGGTGAAGCTGTCGCGCGAGAAAATGCCTAAAGCCCGCGAATTATGGAAACAGGAATTAAAGAGTAAAAATATACCGTTTGAAGATTACATGCTGGAATAACCCGCCTATAATGAACTTAGAATATCTTTTTCCCGAAAAGGAAATCAGCAGGCTCAAAATTGAAAGCGTTATAAAACGCGACGGCCGCCTCGTTGCCTTTGACGCGCACAAAATATCCGACTCTATTTTCCGCGCCGCGGTTGATGTGGGCGGATCTAACAGAGAACTTGCGGAAAAACTTACCAAACAGGTTATAGCGCTGATTAACAGGGCTTATCCCTCCGGTTCCGTTCCCAGTGTTGAGGAGATACAGGACCTTATTGAGAAAGTGCTGGTTGAAAACGGCCATTATAAAACCGCTAAGGCTTATATACTTTACAGAGCCGAGCACGCGAAACTCCGCGAAGAAAAGTCTTCCAGAATCGCTGCTGAGGACAATGTGCCCTACAAGGTTTTGTGGAAGGTTTTTACCTGGAATGTGGACCACGGCTGCGATAGCGTTGAAAAACTCAACAAAACCATAATTGACGGTAAATTCGCCAAACTTGTGAAAGATTCCGAAAAATCCTACCATGACGAGATCGGTAAAGTCGCGGATAGAATAATAAGCGGCAGGCATGGCATCAGGATGGTTATAGTGGCCGGACCCTCTTCTTCGGGCAAAACCACGACTACCGCCAAAATCGGAGAAAAACTGCGTGAAAAAGGCCTGAAGTTTGTCGCCTTAAACCTGGATAATTATTTCAAGAACCTGGACCAGCATCCAAAAGACGAGTACGGAGATTATGATTTTGAAAGCCCGCAGGCGTTGGACCTGGGCCTTGTCAACGAGCACCTCTTTGCTCTCCTCCAGGGCAAAAAAGTCCTGATGCCCGAATATAATTTTAAAACCGGCAGGCGGACTCTGGATGCCCGCGAGTTCAAGCTTAAAGAAAACGAGATACTTCTTATAGACAGCCTGCACGGCCTTTTCCCGGAAATGACTTCAAGCGTGCCTCATGAGATGAAATTTAAATTTTATATTGAGGCGCTTTGCCAGATAAGAGATTCCAATAACGAGTTTGTGCGCTGGGCCGACTTAAGAATGCTGCGGCGCATGGTGCGCGATTCCCTGCACCGTTCATACGATCCGGAGCGCACGGTCGGACACTGGCATTATGTTAGGAGAAGCGAGAAAAAATACATCGTGCCGTTTATAAACAAAGCCGACTATGTTTTTAACGGAGCCATGCCTTACGAACTGCCCGTGTACAAGAAATATCTTTTTGACGGTTTTCCCGGGATAATAGGTAAATACGAAAAAGACCCCAAAAAACTTGACGCCTATATAAGGGCAAAACGCGTTTACGGCCTGCTGGAGGGAGTGCTGGGGCTGGAAGATTTCTCCGCGATACCTAAAAATTCTCTGGTAAGGGAATTTATCGGGGGAAGCTCTTATAAGTATTGAATAAGTTTGAAGTTATAAGATATAAGTTATTAGTTATCGGTTGAGTCAATTGAAAAACCCCTAATAAGGCCCTGTCATTGCGATCTCCCGCAGGGAGAGAAGCAGGCTCGCGGTTAGTTGGTTTTGTAGTTGCGCAGCTTGCTGCGCGTTCCGTAAAGTTTGTCATCCCTGTAGCTGCAGTGCGGCGAATAAGCCGCACAAGCTTGCAACGGGTGCGAGATGTGAGCACACACAGGGATCCAGAAAAACCACTGGTTACCGGCTTCCGCTGGTATGACGAGTCCCATGCGTGAAAAGAACTGTTGCTTCGTTCCCGCATGGACTTTTTTTATTTAAGAGCTTCGGCTACGGCGCTGCCGAAAGCCTCGGAAGCTTCCGGGCCGGAACCCGTGATTATATTTCCGTCCTTCTCCACCGGTTTGTCGCTGTACTGGGCTCCGGCTTTTTGAAACTCGGCCTGAAGGCTCATGAAGCCCGTGACCCTTTTACCCTTCAGAAGCCCCGCGTTTGAGAGCGTTCCGGGCGCCAGGCAAATAGCAGCGACTATTTTGTTCCGGGCATACGAGTCTTTGGCTATCTGATGCGCCTGCTGGTTGGCCCAGTAAACCTGCGAGCCTTCACCGCCTATGAAGACAACCGCGTCGTACTCGTTGGTTTTAACATCGGTTATTAACAGCTCGCTTTCCGCGGTGCCTCCGGACATTCCGGAAAGAGCGCCTTTTTTAAGGCTTGCCGTTACAACCGTTACACCGGCATTTACAAGCGCCTGCCTGGTTTTGTCATATTCTTCTTCGTTATACATTTCCGGAGCTACTATAAGCAATGCCGTGGGCCCTGTTTTTACCGGAGCGTTCGTTTCCTGTGTTCCGCCGATTCTTTTGATAGTTAATTTTTTCAATACCACCGGTTCAACCGGCCTGTCGGCCTGGCCTCTCTTAACCCTGGCGATGAGATTTACGATACTCTGGCCGGCGACTACCTGGCCGAAAATCGTGTGGCGCGAATTAAGCCATGGAGTCGCGACTTCGGTTATAAAAAACTGCGACCCGTTTGTGTTTGGGCCGGAGTTTGCCATGGCAAGCCTGCCCGGAATGTCAAAATTTAGGCCGGGCACAAATTCATCCTCAAACCGGTACCCCGGGCCGCCCATTCCGTTACCGAGCGGGCAGCCTCCCTGTATCATAAAATTCGGTATTACCCTGTGAAAAATCAGGCCGTCGTAAAACTTTCCTGTGGTTTTCTGGCCGGTTTTAGGGTCAATGAATTCTCTCCTGCCCTCGGCTAGTTCGGTGAAGTTCGCCACGGTTTTTGGCGTTTCTTTCTCGTAAAGTTTGCAGACGATTTCTCCCTTTGTCGTGCTGAATACGGCGTAAAGGCCCGGAGTGGAACCCCAGCCTTCATCGGCCCGGAGATTTTCCGAAAGCCCCGACAAAAGTGCCGCGAACACAGCGAAACAAAAAACAATTCCTGACCTCATGCGCATACCCCTTAAATATTTATTTTTGCTTCAATAACTCCAAAAGAATATTCACTATTTCTTTGTCAAAACGGGTTCCGCTTTCTTTTTTAATTATTTCCAGGGCTTTTCTGCTGGAGTAGGCCTTTCTAAACGGCCTATCGGATATCAGTGACTGGTACGCGTCCAGAACTCCGATTATTCTTGCCGCCGTAAGTATCTCGTCTCCCTTAAGGCCGTAGGGGTATCCTTTGCCGTCAAAGCGCTCATGGTGATAAAGAACCATGGGCACGACATCTTTAAGAAACTGAATCGCCTTTATAATTTCGGCGCCAACCTTGGGGTGAACTTTTATGGCGTTGAATTCCTGCGGCGTCAGCCTTCCTTTTTTGCCGAGAATCTGCTCGCTTATTCCGATTTTGCCTATATCGTGCAGCATCGCACCCATTTCCAGGTTGTTGAGTGTCGCCTGGTCCAGGCCGAGCCTTCTGCCTATGCGCATGGCCAGGCTGACCATCTCCTCGGAATTGTTAGGGGCGTAGTAATCGCGGCTTTTAAGCGATTTTGAAAACGCGTAAATAGACTCCAGCACCACTCTGTCCACGCGTTCGGTCATCTTCTGTATTTTTTTCTTCAGCTTATCAACTTCCAGCTCGGGTGTTTTTGCCGCGCCTGCTTCTTCGTCTCCGGCGTAGTATTCGCTGGAAAGGACAACGGTGTTGCCTCCGGCGTTTTTTGCCCGTCTCAGGGCGTTGTCGGCCGCTTCAAGCATTTTCTTTCCGAGCTTGTCAAAAATTTTATCCGAAAGGCAGGCTATGCCGATGCTGGCTTTTACTTTTATGGAATTTTCCGATTTGTCAAAGACATGCGTGCCGAGAGCCTCAAGTATCCTGTTTGCCATCCTTTGAGAGGCCGCTTCGTCGGAATGAGGCATGAGAACCGTAAACTCCTCACCTCCCATGCGGGTGAGCACATCGCTGTTCCTGAGAATGCCGGAAAGAAAACCGGCAAATTCTTCTATTACCCTGTCACCGGCGAGATGCCCGTAAGCGTCGTTGATAGACTTGAAAAAGTCTATATCAATTATCGCTACCGAAAACGGGTGTTCGTAGCGGCGCGCGCGGCTGATCTCTATGGGCAGGCGTTCCATGAGATAGCGGTAATTGAAGGCCCCGGTCAGGGGATCTTTTACTATAAGCGATTTCAGGCGGTCAAGGTATGATTTGTCGTGCCTGCCTCCCGCATTCTCGGTGGCCGGAAGGTTCCTTGAAATGTGCAAAATATAGTTTTTGCCGCGTATCGGGTCTTTGACGGGAGTCGTGACGACTTCAACATAATATGGATTGTATTTTTTATCAAAGTGAATGTGTCGCGTGGAGGAAATCTCCCCGTTTTTTAGCGTCGCTTTCATGGGGCATTTATCGGAAGGGCCGCGGCAGGGGGAGGTTCTTTTATGGGTAATGTCATAACACTTCTTTCCTGCTATATCCTCGCGGCTCAGGCCTTCTTTGTTTAAGTAGTTTTTGTTAGCGTCAACGATGCTATAATCGGCAGGATCAATAATAATGGACATGTCCGGAAGGTTTTCAAAAATTGATTTATGAAGAGTTTCGGCAGAAGAAGCGCTTTTTGCGGGAGATTTTTTCATGATAATTAAGTTTGTCCGTTGCCGCAGGACGGCTCAGCTTCGGCTTAGCGTAAATATTATATGCAATTGGAAACCTCGTGTCAATATTGACTTTGCCACGCAAAGTTGCTAAACTAAAAAATCAATAAAATAAGCAAAAATTCAGTCTATTTTATATATGAAATTCAGCAAAAGAGCGCCTGCTTTAGCGCGGTTTATCATAGCTGTATTTATGCTGCCGGTCGCGGCCGCTCTGGTCTGGCGTTTTACCGGGTTGGTGGCGGATTTCGCCGGAAAGGCCGATTACAGCACCCTGCCCTTCTGGGGCGGGCTGGGCTCCTATTTTATTTTCCAGGCATTTTTCCCCAAGCCCGTGAGGCTTTATGTTTTCGCCCATGAGCTTACTCACGCGCTGGCCGGAATTATCAGCGGAGCGAAGCTCAAGAGTTTTAAGGTTTCATCTTCCGGGGGAAGCGTAATTCTTTCAAAAACCAATGTTTTGATTTCGCTGGCTCCCTATTTTGTTCCGTTCTACAGCGTTGTCCTGATGATAGTGTACGCTGTCGGAGCCAAATTCTGGAAACTGGGGGATTACCAGCCGTATTTTATTTTCGCCATGGGTTTTAGCCTGGCGTTTCATTTCAGCCTGACTCATTTTGCCCTAAAGCAGGGACAAAGCGACCTGAAGCTCTACGGAATATTTTTTTCCTCAATTTTTATAGCAACTGTTAACTTCATTATGCTTCCGGTTCTTTTAAAGTTAGTTTTTCCGGGTTCGGTTGCTCTCAAAAGCTTTTTTGCCGGCAGTTACAACACCACTCTGTTGATTTGCAGTATGCTTTATGCAAAGGCGGTTTTGCTATGGGATTTTTTAGCCAGGATGAAGTAAAAAGAAAACTGTTCCATTTTCTTATCTTATTGTATATCGCGGCCTATTGGTTCCTTCCCAGGATTCTGGTTCTGCAGGCTATGGGAATTTTGATTTTCGCGATAGCGGTCACGGAGGCGCTCCGCCTCAATAACTCAAGGCTGAACAAATGGATACTCAATGTCCTCGGAGGCGTGCATAGAAAGGAGGAAGAGACGCAGATCAGCGGCCTGCTTTGGACTTTCTCCGGTTCGTTTTTTACCATGCTAATTTTCCAGGACAAAAATATAGTAACCGCAAGCCTGCTTTACCTGGCTTTCGGCGACGCGGTGGCGGCGCTTGTCGGGCGCCGGCACGGCAAAAATAAAATACTCAACGAAAAAACCATTGAAGGCAGTATAGCCTGTTTCGCGGTTTGTTTCGGGATCGGAATGTTCTTCCTTGACTGGCCGCTTGCGTTCTGGGGAGCGCTCGTGGCGACATCCATAGAGGTCATGCCGTGGCCGCTAAACGATAATTTCTGGATGCCTCTCACCTCCGCTATGGTGCTGACTTCATTCGCGAAGGCCTTTTTATCATGATTAAAGCCGTTAACCTTACCAGGAAATTCGGAAGCCTTACGGCGGTGGACAATTTAAACATTGAGATACCGCCCGGCGAGATATTCGCTTTTCTCGGCCCTAACGGAGCCGGAAAGACCACTACGGTCAAGCTGTTTACCGGCATACTTCAGCCGACGGCCGGGTCGGCGGTTATCGGTAATTTTGATTTGCGAAAAAACCCGATTGAAGCAAAGTCAATAACCGGTTTTGTTTCGGATCAGCCTTATGTTTACCCTCATCTTACGGGTTTTGAGTTCATGAGGCTTGTCGGAGACATATATAAGGTGGGAATAGACGAACAAAAGCAGCGGATCCCTGAACTGCTGTCCATGTTTGAACTTTCACCCTGGGCCGGAGAGATGATAGAGGCCTACTCGCACGGCATGAAACAGAAACTAGTTCTCGCGAGCGTTTTGCTTCACCAGCCCAAGGTTATTTTTCTTGACGAGCCGCTGGTGGGCCTTGATCCCAAGAGCGCGAAAATGGTCAAAGAAATTATTACGCGCCTTTCAGCCAAAGGTGTAGCTGTGTTTATGTGCACGCATGTGCTTGAAATCGCCGAGAGGCTTGCCCACAGGATAGGAATTATTCAAAATGGAAGAATAATAGCTCTTGGCACCGTTGAGGAACTCAAAAAAAGGGCGCGGCAGGAAGGCACCCTTGAAGAGCTGTTCCTGCATCTCACGGGCGGAAGCCGGTACAGCGAACTGCTTGAGTTGCTGTAGCCGGCCGGCGCTGTTCTAACTCTCCGCAAAAACGGCCCGAAAGAGGTTTCCCAGCGGACTCAAATTGGTTTTTAAAATTGCTCAAAATATGAAAATCATTCTTTCAATTAAATTAAAAAGCATCAGGAACAAGATTGTCCGCATGAGCCTCGGCGGGGAGATAAAGGCGGCCTTGATGCTGATAACCGCCTGCGCTTTTATTCTGGGTATTTACGCCGGAGCCTGGCGCCTGTTAAAGGAGCTCAATTCTGTTCAGTTGATTGGCCCTCTGCTGACCAATAAACTCCTCGCGCTCGTTTTTCTGACATCGTTTTCCATGGTAATTATTTCAAGCCTTATAGCTTCGTTTAATACGCTATTTTCCAGCAGGGACCTTCCGTGGCTTATGACAAAACCTTTGGGGGTACGCGGGATATTTGTTTACAAAGCGTTTGAAACGATATTTTATTCTTCCTGGATGGTACTGCTTTTGCTAATCCCGTTTGTGGGGGCGCTCGGGTCCGTAAAGCATCTCTCGTTTTGGTTTTATGTCTCCGGGTTTGTCCTGACAGTTCCGTTCCTGGTTATATCAGGGAGCCTGGGAATTTTTTTGTGCCTGATACTTATGAAACTGCTTCCCAGAAGAAAGACGAGGGATATTTTGCTTTTCTCGGGAGTAATGTTTGTGACTGGCATATATATTCTGCTGAGATTTCTTCAGCCGGAACGGCTTTTAAGGCCCGACGCTCTGGAGCTGGTATCGCAATACCTTCGTTATCTGGATGCTCCGACCGCGCCTTATCTTCCCTCCTGGTGGCTTACCGCGGGCATTCTTGCTTCCTCCGCGGGATCGCTTAAAGGTGTTGCTTTGAATTCGGCGCTTCTGTACGGCTGCGCGGCGTTGTTATTTGCCACGCTTATTTTATTTGCCAGAAAATATTATTTTGAAGGCTGGGCTTCGGCTCAGATTTTTGGGGGATCCGGACAAAGACGAACGAACTCCTATGTAAAAAGAATGCCTTTGCAGGCGTTCTTCAGAAAAGATCTCACGATTTTCTTCAGGGACGCCAGCCAATGGTCTCAGCTGGTTTTGCTGGGCGCGCTGATTGTGGTTTATCTTTTCAGCCTCTACAAGCTTCCGCTTGAAACCTTATATATTCAAAACCTCGTGACATATTTTAACCTCGGCCTTATAGGTTTCATGCTCTCGGCGGTCGCTCTGAGGTTCGTATTTCCTTCGGTCAGCCTTGAAGGCGAGAGCCTCTGGCTTGTCCGTTCTTTCCCGTTTTCTCCGGCAAAATTTATTTTTGAAAAACTTGTTTATGGTTCGCTCCCTATGGTGATTTTCGGCTCCTCGCTCGTAATTTTTTCCGGCTTCATTCTAAAAGCAGACATGGCCCTTACGGCCATATTCGCGCTTGCTGTCACAATTATGGGCCTTGGCCTGTGTTCCATGGCGGTGGGGCTGGGTTCAATTTTCCCAAAATATGATTCCACGAATGTTTCCGAGATAGAGTCTTCGCCGGGCGGCCTGCTTTTTATGGTCTCCGCTCTTTTTTATCTTCTTGTGAATATGGGCTTATGGGCGATACCCATACAGAATTATTACAGCGCGCGGAATCTTTCGTACGGACTTCCGTGGGTTGCCGGCGGGCTGTTAGCGGTCAATCTCATTGCGGTAGTCCTGCCGCTCCGCTTCGGCCTGAAATCTTTAGAATCGGGGCAAAGATGAAAAAAACTGTGTTTTTATTGTTTGTTTTAGCCGCGGTTATTTCCGCGGAAGTAAACTCGGAACAGAAAATGGCGCCGTTTTTCGCCCAGGGGAACAAAGACAGAAAAGCCGTAGCTCTGACTTTTGATGATGGCCCGGGAAAATTTACGCCCAAAATTTTGGAAATTCTAAAAGCCGGCAATATCAAAGCCACTTTTTTTATGGAAGGCCAGCTGGCCGCCGCGAGGTCCGAAATTGTAAAAAGCGTCTATAATGACGGCCACGAGGTGGGCGCTCACTCGTACACGCATCCTAATTTCTACTCGTATAAAAAAGATGACAAGGAAGAGCTTTTGTCCGGGGAGATAGCCCGGGCCAATGCCGCTTTGGAAAAAATATCGGGCCTTAAGCCGCGGCTGATGCGTATGCCCTATGGATTCGTGAAACCCTGGGTGCGGGAAGTCGCCGGAAGGCATGACATGGTTCTTGTAAACTGGAGTTTCGGCTGCGACTGGAAGAAAATGACCGGCAGCGAGCTGGCCGCGGAATATATTAAAAACATCAAGCCCGGCGCGATTTTTCTTATGCATGACGGAGGAGTGAAAAGAGAGAGCACTGTTGAAGCGCTGCCGCTGATTATTGAAGAGCTCAAAAAAAGAGGATATGAAATTATTCCTGTCGGGGAACTTCTTGGTATTTAGTAAAAACTATAGATTAAAAAAATGCCGAGGGTGGGAGTTGAACCCACACGCCACCCAAAGTGACTTCAGATTTTGAGTCTGACGCGTCTGCCAGTTCCGCCACCTCGGCAATAAACTATTTTTTGTTTGATTAGCTTGTCAGATAACCGCACACTGTAACTTCTCTGAGTCAGTTGAAAAACCTCTTTCGGGCTGCAATTTCGGCCTTTGGCCTGCGGCTTCGTTGTCCTCAGTTTACATATACTCCGTGGAGCATATGCTCGCTTCGGCCGCCTTGCCTCGGCACAAAGCCCAAAATTTCGCTCCTGAAACAGGCTTTTTCAATTGACTCAATCTATAATATTCAAGGAACCAACTGCGGAAGCAGTTGGTGAAGCAAATCCGCCCGCAGTAGTGGCGGACACCTCGGCATACATATATTGTTATAGTTTTCAATTCGGCTTGACTGTGAGATTCTATATAAATAGCAGGTTTTAGTCAAGCATACTCCAGATCCCCTAATCCTCGGATAGAGCCCATGCCTGCCGGTGAAGATTTCATCAGACATATAAAGTCACCCTGAGCGAAGTGAAGGGTCTCGTTTTTCCTCAAACGACGAGAATATTATCTCCCTGCGGAAGATCACAATGACGGCGTTTGTGGATTCCGGACAGAATATTTTAAGTAATAAGTTTTAAGATGTAAGTTGTAAGTTGAGTCAATTGAAAAACCCTTAATTAGACCCTGTCATTGCGAGCCCGCAGGGTGAAGCAATCTCGCTTTTCCGTCGGGAACGACGAGATTGCCGCGTCGTTGCGCTCCTCGCAAAGACGGCCTGAAACACTTTTTCAATTGACTCAAGTTATAAGTGAACGGCGAACTTCTTCGTGTCGTCATACCAGCAGAAGCTGGTATCCAGAGGTTTTTCTGGATCCCTGCTGGAGTTTGCCCTCAAGTGCCGCAATCGGGGGTAGGGATGACAGACTAGTTTGTGTCGTCATCCCAGAGGTAGTAGTCTGGGATCCACTTCTTTGAGTCATTAATAAAATGCCATTGTTCTGGATTCCAGACAGAACATTTCTGGAATGACGGCCGGTCCGAGATGGTGAGGCGTCGCAAGTTTCTTTACTTACTATCTTTGCGCGTTCAAAGAAAGTTATAATCAGAATAACCCCGCCTTCTTACCGGAGAACTGCCCAGGTTCGCGCGCAAACACAAAAAATAAATAAAAAATTTAAAATAAATTATTGTTATATTAAAAAATATGATGTATAATTATTTCAGAAACTTGAAAGGGGCATGAATGACAATTTTTCGAATAGAAATAATTACGACGAAAATAACCCGATAGCATTGGCCGCGCAGTTTTATTGCGTGGCTTTTTTATTTCCGATAAGTGTCACAACAGGGAGGTGATCGGGATGGCTGCAAAGAAAAAAGCAAAAAAGAAAGCGAAAAAGAAATAAAATTTGTATTTTGGGGACTTTCTAAAAAGGGAAGTCCCTTAAATATAACCTTCCAAACCCTTCAGAGTGATCCGAATTATTTTTACTTCCGCTTTTTCTTAGCCGCGACAAACTTTTTTATACCGGAAGTTATAGCCTGCGCGCAGGCATTTTGAAATCCCGCGTTTCTAAGCAGCGATTCCTCGCGCGGCACGATTATGTAAGCGCACTCAACAAGCACCGCAGGCATCTGCGGAACCCTGGCGAGAGCGAGGTTGCCGTAGTAAAGTCCGTCGTCTCTCAGCGGGTACTTTGAATATGAAGAAGAAAATGCTTTTGCCAGAGAATCATGAATCTCCTGGGCAAGCGCGAAACTTTGCGGGTAGTAATAATACGCGCCGAACCCGTTTTTTACCAGCGGGTTCTGCCCCTCGGGAAGCGCGTTGTTGTGGATGCTTATCAGCATATCGGCTTTGATGTTCTGGGCTTTTCTTATTCTATCGTAAAGGCTTACCGGTTCATTCCCTCTGCGAATCATAGTTACTTCCGCCCCCTGTGCTAAAAGCATTTTTTCAAGCGAAAGCGCGATACTAAGGTTTACATTTTTTTCTTCAAGGCCCGTTGGGCCCACGGCCCCTGTTTCGGGCCCGTGTCCCGCGTCAATGGCTACCATAATGCCTTTTAGGGTTGAATCAGCGGCCGGGATTTTTTCGGGCCGGCGGATCTCAAAAACAAAACTTCCGTTTTCAAACCTCGCGTCGTAGCCCCACCAGTTAGTCTCTTTTAAGTGCAGTGTCACTCGGAATGTCTCCGTGTCATCCTGAAACCACTCAACAAAACTTATTATGGAAGAAGTGGACTCGTAATTTATCCAGTCCGTGTTTGAAACCACTCCGAAAAACCTTATGTCAATCTTGTCCTCCGCGGGAGAAGCCGTAACTTCAAAGGGCGGCTTCGCGCCAAGATATAAGCGCAGCAGCGAATTCGGTTTTTGGTAGCTGACAATTAAATTGCCGCTGGTTATCCTGGGGGTGCTATGGCCGGCGGGCCTGACCTCGGTTTCTCCGATCCAGCCGCTGCGGGCCTGATTTAAACGCACTTCCAGTTCCTGGCCGCGCCTGCCCGTGACAAGAAACTTTGTTCCCTGGGGAGGAAATAAAACATATCCCGCCTTATCCGCAGGCGTTAAAGCGTAACCGGAACGGACAACAGCGTTATCGGCTGAAACCTCCGCCTGCCAGAACGAATCCGGTTCAAGTTTAGATATTTTTCCGGAGGCGACAATGGATTTTCTGCCCTTTTTATTCTCAAGCGTTACGGAGATCTCGGAGTCCTTGAAATTATCGCCCGGCTTAATCCTGTAAAGAAAACGGTAAATCCCGGAGCCTGGTGCCGTTTCGCTTAAATTAATTACTCCTTTGGAGCCTTTAATTTTGGCCAATGCATTAGCCCCGGGGCTGCCCCTGCATTCAATAATAAATGTTTCTCCCGTCCTGAGAGATAAGTCCATTTCCGGTTTAGACGAAATAAGGGTTAAGGGCGAGGCGGGAGGTGTTTCCGCGGGGGGAGCCACAAATATAGTTCTTGTAATTGTTTTGGAGCTCTCAAATATTTTCAGTTCGGCGATTATTGAGAAAGTTCCGGTTGAATATGGAACCATGGCAAGAAATCCGCCGCTTTCAAAGATTGGAGTCTCCGCGCCGTTAATGTAGAGTTTGCCGCGCGGATCGGCGGAACCGAAAACAAAGGAAGATTTCAGGTATGGCAGCTGCTGGCCTTCTTTCGGATGGGCTATATTAAACGGAATACCCGCGCCGGCGTAGCTCTTTGTTGCCGGCAACGCCTTTTCGTCAGCCGTGCCTTCCGACGCGAAACACGCAGTCGCGGCAAAATGGGATAGTAAAACATAGGCCAGAAACAGTATTCTTGTGTTCATAGGGCAGATTATACAATATTTGAGTCAATTGAAAAAGCCCGATTTTAAGCCCAGTCTTAGCCCCGGCTCTGTCTGAGAATTAGTCTATCCGTATTTTGCGTTTTGTTGCCAAAGACATATAAAAAATGTAAAATCATATTCGTAGGGTAACTATGACACCGGAAGAACTTAAAGTAATCATTAGCAAGGGTGAGTCCGAGACATTGGACTTCAAAGAAAGCTTCGACAGAGAGGCCGTAGAAACTGCCGGGGCGTTTTCTAATTCCAAAGGCGGTACCATTATAGTAGGTGTCTCAGACAATGGCACAATAAAAGGAATTCAGATTGGCAAAGAAACCATAAACGATTGGATAAACCAGATCACCCAAGCAAGCAATCCCCGCGTAATCCCCGATGTAGAGCAACTTACCGTTGACAATAAAATCATCGCAGTTATCACTATTAAAGAATGCCCCATTAAGCCCGTAGCTATTAAGGGTAAGTGCTTTAGAAGGGTTAAGAACAGCAACCGCTTGATGACCCCGCAAGAAATCGCCGATATGCACTATAAGTCGCTTGATATGAGCTGGGATTTAACTCAAGCCGCAGGATATTCCTTAAAAGACATAGATGAAAAAAAAGTGTTTGCATATAGAGATACTGCCAATGAAACCGGCCGCCGAAAAATCCCCAAAGATGAAACTGTCTTAGAGATATTGAAAAAACTTGAGTTTATCAAAGATGGTGTTCCTGCCTGGGCCGCCCTGCTTCTTTTTGGCAAGCGTCCGATGAGGTATGTACAACAGGCAGTAATCCATTGCGGAAGATTCAAGAATGAGTCGCTTGTAATTGATGATGACATGGTTGAGGGAACATTAATTGACCAGGTAGATTTGGCGATGGATTTTATCAAAAAGAACATAAGCGTTAAATTTGTAATGACTGGCGAGCCGCGGCGTAAAAATGTTTGGGATTATCCGCTTGACGCTATTAGGGAAGCTCTTATCAATGCCGTATGTCACAGAGATTATCTCGTTTCTTCCAATATAAGCGTACGAATACACGATGACCGGCTTGAGATATGGAATCCCGGAGGATTAGCACCTAATGTTTCCGTAGAAGATTTATTTAAGACGCATGATTCCGATACACGAAACAAGGGAATTGCAAAGGTCTTCTTTGACATTGAATTCATTGAACAGTGGGGGAGCGGTATAGGTAAAATGGTTCATCTATGCAACGATGCAGAAGTTCCTATCCCGGCCATAAAAGAACGCCAAAAAGGCTTTCAGATAACATTCTCAAAGGACACCCATACTGAAGAGAACTTGCAAAAGCTTGGCCTTAACGAAAGACAGATAAAAGCTGTCGCCTATGTTAAAGAAAAAGGAAAGATAACGAATAAGCAATATCAAGAATTGACGGATATTTCAAAACCTATGGCTACTATTGACCTAAAAGATATGGTTAGCAAGCAAGTTCTTGTCAGGGTAGGGGTAACCGGTCGGGGAACTATATACAAGCTAAAGGGCTAATAATCGGCTAATACGGCTAACAAAGGGCTCATTATTGGCTAATCGCCAAACAAAGACATAATAGGAACCTATGGGGAAAGAAGCTAAGGCGAGTGATTGATAAGTCGAACCATAGTAGCCAACAAAAATACAAACAACTTTCTTACTTTAAAAACAATGGTTTTATGACAAAAAAAGATTTGACCGAGGCATTAAATAATCCCGATATTTTTAATGTTTTAGAAAACTCGCCCAAATTATAAACACTCCTTACTCCAGATTATATTTTATTCTCACACGGTTAACCCTATTACGATAGTATAAAGCAGTCCGCCAGCTTTTACGCCTCCCCCGGTATATCCTGCCTCACAACCTTCATGCCCGTCAGTTGCCAGCCTTTATCTTATGCTCATAAAAGAGTATCATATACGGCAATATGGTTGATATGGACAAAAAGCACCTCATTGATCTCGCCAACGCGCGTATGCCTTTTGGAAAATATTCCAACTGGCGGCTTATTGATGTGCCTGAGCATTATTTTATCTGGTTTGCGAGAAAAGGGTTTCCCAAGGGCCGGCTGGGCGCGCTGATGAAAGAAATACTTGAATTAAAAGAGGGCGGACTGGAAAACATGCTGAAACCGCTTAAGGATAATACGAAATGATCAGATTCGGAGTTCACTGTTCGTTAAGGAAAGGCCTGCCGGGCGCGCTTGAGGAAGCCAAAAATATTGAATGCGAAGCCATGCAGATATTTACCAGAAGCCCTCGCATGTGGCGCATGACAATGCCGCCCGAGGGAGATATCAGGGAATTTAAGGCTTCCCGGAACCGGAGCGGGATAGCTCCGCTTGTCGTGCATACTCCTTACCTGCCAAATATTGCGACCTCAAAGCAAAAACTCTACGCAATGTCCTTAAAGGCGCTTATTGACGACCTTACCGTTTCCGATATTTTGCGTGCCGATTACCTTGTAATTCATCCCGGCGCGTATTCCGAAACCGCGACCCGCGAAACCGGCATCAAAAAAGTCGTGGATGCCGTCAATAAGGCTTTTGAAGAGTCAGCCGGCGATGTCTCCCTGCTTTTGGAAAACACGGCCGGAGGCGGCAGAAGAATGGGGAGCGCCTTTCAAGAGATTGCCGCAATGATTGACGGCATAAAAAATAAGAAACGAATCGGGGTCTGTTTTGACACCGCGCACGCTTTCGCCGCCGGTTACGATATATCCTGCGCGAAAGGCATAGACAAGGCTCTCTCGGAATTTGATTCCCTGATAGGGCTTAAATATTTAAAGTGCGTTCATTTCAACGATTCAATGGCTCCGCTTTCCTCGCGGAGAGACAGGCACGAACACATAGCGAAAGGTTATATAGGGGCGGAAGGTTTCAAGTATTTTATTGAACGCGTCAAGGATATTGCCGAGGCGGGCATTCTTGAAACGCCGAAGGATTCCGAAACCGCGGATCTTGAAAATCTTTCAAAACTTAAAAAGTGGAGAAAGCAAAAAAGCCCTTTAAAGGCTTAATATCACAAAGCCAGTCTGTCATCCCGGAAATGTCCAGTCTGGGATCCAGAAAAACCACTGGATACCAGCTTCCCAGACTGTGTCATAACTGCCATTAACGAGGGCTTTGAGTTGTTGTCATGCAGGATGACATTGCCACACAGTCTGTCCGCTGGTATGACGACACAAAAGCGCCACACGCTGTCATTCCGGAATTGTTCTGTCCGGAATCCACAAAAGGATGTCATTGCGAGGAACGAAGCAATCTCGTTGTGTCGTTGTCGTTGTTCTGATCTCCCGCAGGGAGAGAAGAATCTCGTCGTTGGATAAAAAACGAGACCCTTCACTTCGTTCAGTGTGACTTTACAGGTACGGTAAAATCTTCGCCGTCACGCCTCAGGTGCTGTCTGAGGGTTAGGGGGCGCACAAATATTTGACAATGAAACGCGATTATTATATATAGCTAAGTGTCTAAAATGTGTGGGGGATAAGAGCGTGGGGTGCAAGGCGTTGGCAAGTTTCCATAAGAAATTCAAAGCATTGTTTTATCCTGTAAAGCACGCTAAAAAGCTTTACGGATTTTTTTTATTTTCAACGGTTCTATTCTTTCAGGTGATTTTTCCGCAAAGCGGCTTCTCTGTAATTACTGATACCACAAACTATCTTATCATACCTGTCGGCGAAACCTACACTTCAAGCGGAACCCATACCTATGCGAGCTTTGTACAGATTGACGGCACCTTAAATGTCCGTTCTTATATCGGTTCTGGCACAAGCGGCTGGCTTGAACTCATATGCTCCTCAATAACAATAAGTGCAACTGGTAAAATAAGTGCTGACGGCGCAGGGTATCGGGGCGGCAACGGGTCTTCAATAATTAATGGTGAAGGCTCTGGCGGTGGAACTGCAGCAACTTGTGCCGGTGGGGCAGGTTATGGAGGTGTCGGAGGTATAGGTATTTACCGCTCATGGGAAGCCTACGGCTATGGTGGAATATCTTATGGAAGTATTGCAAATCCAACTGATTTTGGATCCGGTGGCGGTGTTGGAAGCGGTAATGCCGGCGGGGGAGCAGGCGGCGGCAGAATAAAGATAGTTGCAACTGGCGAAATATTTAATAGTGGAATAATTACCGCAAACGGTGCAAACGGCGGAGCAAACTTCCCCGGTTATGGCGGTGGCGGTTCTGGCGGCTGCGTATATATTTTAGCTAACACTCTAAGCGGGGATGGTAGTATCAAAGCTAACGGCGGGCCTGGTGGAGATACTTACAATGGCGGCGGAGCTGGCGGCAGGATAGCGCTGTATTACACGACGGACAATTCAGCTTATGCTATTTCAGCATACAGCGGTAATAACGATGCCAACCGCGGCGGCGCGGGTACGATATACAAAAAAAGCACATCACAATCCTACGGCGATGTGTTTGTAAATAATAACAACAAAATAGGCGGCATCACTTATCTTTGCGGCCAATTTGACAATATTATCGCTGAAAATAAATGCGTGCTCCAATCCACTTCAACGCTTACCGCGTCGGCGCTTAACCTTGACAACAACGGCATATTTTACAGTTCCGGCACTTCATCCATAGCAGACCTGAACCTTTCAAACGGTGCGACTATATATATAGGCGCAGGTCAGTTCAATATAACCGGCGCGGCAAGCATAAACTCATCAGGGGTGCTTTATGTTAACTCGGGGCTAACGGTGAATAATATGACTGTATATTCCGGCGGTCTTGTGAGCCACTCAGCAGCAGACCCGGAATTTGATATTACAGTCAACGGTAACCTTACAATAAATTCCGGCGGCCAGATAAATGTGAACGGCATGGGATATCATGGCGGCGACGGTGTTACATATTCTAACGGCGAAGGCGCAGGTGGCGGTACAGCCGGTATAGACGGTGCGGGCGGCGGTTACGGCGGAAACGGAGGCACATCAAGCGGAGCAGGCGGCCTCTCTTACGGAAGTATGATGAGTCCGAGCTATCTCGGTTCAGGCGGCGGTGTCGGCAACGGTCTTGCTTTAGGTGGCGCCGGTGGTGGCAAGGTAAAACTTACAGTTGACGGTACTCTTACAAACGATGGCGCAATAAACGCCAATGGTTTTAGCGGTTATCATTCAGGTTCTAATGGCGGTGGTGGAGGAAGCGGTGGAAGCATATATATTATTGCGGATCAGTTTGCTGGAAGCGGGGTAATAAACGCGAACGGCGGCAACGGCGATACCGGTAGTTCTGCCGGAGGTGGTGCAGGCGGCAGGATAGCTGTGTTTTATAACAATTCAACCTATTCAGGTTCAATCAATACTACCGCAGGCACCGGCGGCAACCCTGAGGCCGAAGCTGGCACGAAGATGGTACCTACAGTTTCAGCCGATTCGCCAAGCGGCATATCTAATTCAGCCGTAGGACATGTTTCAACATCACAGCTTACCGAAACCATATTGGTGAAAACCGCAAAAGGCTCGCTTACCGCAAGTGGCACTTTATCAGGGAGTATAAATATATCCACAATAGCTATAGTTACCATAAATACCGGCGGCTACAAGGACAAGGGCTTCTATAAAGGCGCGTGGAGCGGGACTTTAGACGGGGTAAATTATCAGGGCCAAATCTATGGTATGGCGTATCTGAACACAACTGAAAGAAAACTCTATTTGAAAGGCGTTATGGAAGGCGTTGTGGACGGTTCGTTTGACGGCTGCCTCTTGGAATCTTTAGCAAACAGCAACACCTACGACACACTGGCTGCCACATGGTCGTTCCGTGTTAATACAACGGGCGGCGGAAGCATTTCAAGCGGGAGGCTGCGCCTCGTTGGTTCCTTAACCTATGATAGCCAGCAGGAATATGCAAATACAGGACTAAACTTCCTGCAGACATCGGCGCAGGGCACGCTTGCCGGAGGATATACGGGCAATATTAAAACTATCCTGACCAATGTTTATATAAACGATACCGGCAATATATACGATAAGGACGGCTTCACTATTTTGTCTTACCAGTGGGGCGGATTATCGGGCATGGGTTGGGGCTTTGCCGATGCCATAAGCGCTGAAGAGATAACGCTAAAGCTGATGCTGGACAACCCCATGTTCGGCACAGCTTCAGGATTATTGAAAAACAGCACAACCAAATCCATGTGGTTTGTCGTGACTAAACTGGATATAGGCGAATCGCCTCAACCTGATATAGAAGTTGAACTGTTTGGACCCGGCGCCGCAAGCCCCGGACAGACAGTTACCTATACTATTGAGGTGAAGAATAATGGATTGGCTGCCGCAACAAACAAAAGTATAGTTCTATTCCCACCAGTAAAATGTACCTATATTGCAGCTTCAGGTGAGCATAAAAAATATGATCTGTCTTGTTGGGATGAAAATGATAACTATTATTCTAGTCCTGTAGTTCGGTGGAATATATCCTTAATAGATGCAAAGTCTGTTAAAAAATTGAATGGAAAATTTAAAATCTTATGGGGTCTGCCTCAAGGAACTCCTTTGAGCGCAGATTTATATCTGCTTGATAATGATGCTGCTGATGGCATTTTCCCAACATATAATCCAGATGGAGATCATGATTAAGAGGAGTTTTTAATGAAAATGAAATCGTTTTTACTGTTTGTGTTTATTTTTGGTATGCCTTTTTGCGCTTTTTCTGCGGAGAGGATATTGTGGGAAAAAGAATTTCCTTCGCGAATTAATGCCATGGGAATTAGTGGCGATGGAACAAAGATCCTTGTGTCAATAGAACCTCAATTTAATTCAATAAAAGATGATATGTATTATAGTGGCACGAAAAACACTTATTTCGGTAGTAAATTGATTGCAATGGATAGTCATCGCAATGTTCTTTGGGAATTTGAGTACAAAAACTCGACTGGTGTTTATGTAATTAGCAATGCAGTCATAAGTAAAAACGGTGCATATGTTGCATGTACAGTGAGTGAGATTGTCCAAGAATCAAGAATGGTTGGAAGTGTTGAAGAAAAGTCAATGAAAATATTTGATGAAAGATATGTAAGGAAAGTACTATTCTTTACTGAAAAAGGTGATTTGTTGTGGTCTTTGGATTTAATGGGTAATCCTGCTATTTCGCCGGATGGAAAACACATATTTATTAGCCCTGTTCTTGCTGAATCTGGCGATCCGAAAGACGATTATTATTTATTAAATTCAAAAGGTGATATTTTATGGAAAATAAATAGGAAAGATGTTAAGAGTCAGGCATGGATGTCAAAAGATGGGCGATATATAATCAAAGATAGTGATTTGTATGCAATTGATAAAAGCGTTGTGATGAGTGTTGCTGGAATTATTTCCGAAGTAAATGGTAACTATCTGTCAAGTATAGACAGTTCAATATTTGACTCCCCAAAACTGCATTCTCGGGAATGGGTGTTTAGAGTATACGAAATTGGCAAAAAGAGAATATTGGTTGAAAAAACATCGAAAAAAAAGAAGACATATTTTAAAGGAGAAACTTTTATTTCTCCGATTGATGAAACTCGTTATAGACTGGGAAAACATTATCTTACATCATTTGAAGCAAATAAAAATATTGATAAAAGAGGGGTAAATGAGAAGATATTGATTCTAAATAAAAATGAAAGCATTTTGACTAAAATTGATAACAATGATTTTAGGTATGAAATAAATGGCAATTATCTCTTAACATTAGAAGATAAAAATGTTGTTGTGTTAAAGTATCCAGTAAAATCTAAGAGCGTAGGCAGTGTTATTGAAATGTACGATATAAGTGGAGAGGAAATATGGTCGGTAAATCTTGCTGGATTGTGTAGCGTTTTTCAATCATCAGACAATGGTTCTTCAATTATTACTTACGAGACCGCTTTTAATCAAAATAGGAGTAAATTGTTTTATATTAATGGAGCTTATTAATAAGTAAATAGGTCTTATGAAAAACAAAATAGTGCTTTTTGTTCTAATGATTATTCCAGCTTCAATTCTTTTTGCTGGGAATATTCCACAGCCTGATTTTGAAGTGTTTTGGCCTACAGATAGGGGTTCTAATCATCAAATAACAAGTGGCTTTAATGAACCAAGGGTAAATCATGAGAATAAAATACATGGGTCAACGGATATTGATGGTATTATTACTGATCCAGTATATTCTCTTGGAGATGGTATTGTGGAAGAGGTTGTAAATGATTTAGATAATGATGAGGATAAATCTACCGTGTATACTAATCCGAACTATGCTGGAGTAAATGATGCAAAAAAACGTGCGCAAGGGAATTATATTGATATTAATCATGGCGGAGGCTGGAAATCATCATACAGGCATTTAAAATATAATAGTATCTTGCCATCGAGGGATAGTGAGGTTGTTGGCGGCGCACAAATTGCAGAGATGGGAAATACGGGAAGTGTGTACTCGGAACATGGCGATGGTTCTCATTTGGATATACATGTAACCCATAATGGTGAAGAAGTGGATCTTGAAAAGATATTTAGTAATAGAGATAAAAATAAAGATGAATGTGACGGGAAAGACGAAATATGGAAAAAAATACTTGGTATTATTGGTGTTGCCCACGACCCTAACATAATGTACGGCCCTGACGGCAGCATTTCTGCAGGTCAGACGCTCACCTATACCGTGGAATTTGAAAACGAAGGGGAAGGCATCGCCTATGGCGTGTATGTTGCGGATATTTTGGATACGGACATTGATGATTCTTCTGTTATCGTTTCCAACTGCAAACGCATAAACTACCTTACAAGTTCCGAAACTGCCGCGACTTTTGAGTATGAGTACGATGACGATACCCGGCTTTTAACGGTATATATGGATAACGAAGGCGAGGTCGGCTCAAGGCAAGGCGGAAAATTTGATATTACTGTTTCGGCAAAGGGGAGCATGGCTTCAGGAGCGTCTATTACAAATTACGCAACCGTATATTTTCCAAGCGTACCGGAAGAAACGAGAACCAACTCTATTGTATCTGTAGTGCCAAACCAGACACAACTTGTCTATTCCGGTGATACTACCGTACCGCAGCATGAAACCGCGATATTTAAGGCAACGCTTACCAAGCTTGATTCAGCTGAACTTGCCAACCAGGTAATAGTATTTACCATAAACAACACATCCTATACCGCCATAACAAACAGCAGCGGCACAGCAACAGTTTATCCCGAGATACACCTTGACCAGAATATATTCAATATTTCCGTAGAATATGCCGGCGACGGCTACTATTACCTGCCATCAAACACATCTGCATCGCTTGATGTAACTTCGCCCATACCATTTCCTGAGATATCCGGCGCTTCTGCTGTGCTTGCGACTGACGCAAGCGTAACCTGGGTATGGAACAGTACCGATGCCGCCGTGGTTAGCGGATACCGCATATTCTCAAAAGCTGACAATACACTGCTTCAGGAGCTGGATAAGGCCACTACTTCCTGGCTTGAGTCCGGCCTTACGCCAAACACAAAATACCAGCGATATATTAAGCCTTACAACGATTACGGACAGGGAACAGCAGCGCAGATGGAAGCTGTTACGCTGGCTCAAGCGCCTGCGAATTTCAAAACCTCAACTGACGGCAGGCACTGTGTTGTTTTAAGCTGGGATAAAAGTGCGGCTGCTGGTTATAAGATAAAGCGAACTATGGATGGCTCAACTTGGTCAGCTGTGGCAGATTTAGAACAGGATGTTAACACTTATTGTAATTCGGGGTTATCGCTTGCCACGACTTATCAGTATTCAATTTGCGCCTATAATATCAGCGGGATTGATACCGGCAATGTATATGCAACTGCCGGGACCCAGCCGCTGCCTGCAGGTATAACGCTCATTCACGCGAATACATCAGGCCAGCAGGAACAGAAAGCCGACAACCTTTCATTTGGCGAGGTTAAGGTATTGCTTCCGGAAGGGGCGGTTCCCTGCGACGGCTATATAATAATTGACGCAAATGCCAAAAACAGCGCGGCACCCGCAATGAGAGCAAAGCTTGTAGTTGGCGCTGATAAGTTAAAGCTGAAGAATAAGATTTTGATGGAAGATTCCATCGTTGACCTGAAGTACTACGACATCGGCGGCTCAACTGTCTCTGTATTCAACAAACCTATGACGCTTACGCTTGCCTATCCTGACACAGACAATAATGAGATTATAGACAATACCGCACCACCCGTGCGCGCAGAGGGTTTAAGGATATTAAATTTTGATGAAGCAAGCCAGGAATGGGTACAAGTATCACCCGAATACGCGTTGGACAAAGCCGCAAAGACTGTTTCGGTGCAGATAAACCATTTTTCAATGTTCGCTCTTGTAAGCGTAATTGCGCCTTCCTCCGATCTGGATAATGTTAAGGTCTTTCCGAACCCTTACAAGCCTGGCAGCGGGGGAGAATTTGACAGGACCTCATATGGCGCCGGAATAGTATTTAAGGACCTAACCGCAAAAGCCGATATAAATATATTCAATATCGCCGGCGAACTTGTCGCGGAATTCAGCGAAGCTGACGGCGACGGCCTTGTAGTCTGGAACGCACAAAATAATAGTGGGGAGAAGGTCGCCTCCGGTGTATATATTTATTATATAGTCAACCCGGACAACCGCGCCCAGAAGAAAATAGGGAAAATCGCTATAATAAAATAGGGCTTGAATAATAAGGCATATTTACTGGAAATTGCATTAGAGCAGTTCTGTTTATATGATTTTGGCGGCCATTTAAATAATTCTTGCTGTTATGCAGTTTTTTATTAAACAGTGCTTAGGTGGGACATCCCGCTGATTCATAGCGCGCGGCTTGAGGTTATGAGATTATTTTCGTATAATCAGTGACGGAACAAAAACATGAAAAACGAAAAACCCGCAAAGGACAAACAGCAGGAAGAGATCAAACGGCTTAAGGCCCGCGTTGCCGAGCTTGAAGAGCTTGAGGGCAGGCACGAGCGCGTTGAGGAAGAACTGCGCCAGGAAAGAGACAGAACGCAGAGATACCTTGATGTCGCGAGCGTGATTCTGCTTGCCATAGATAAAAACGAGGCGGTCAGCCTTATTAACCGCAAAGGCAGTGAAATATTAGGGCTCGGCGAAAAAGAAATCCTGGGCAAAAACTGGTTTGAAACATTTATACCGGAAGATGTCAGGCCCGAGGCGAGGTCGGTTTTCCGTATGATAATTTCCGGCGACCTTAAGCCGAACGAGTATGTTGAGTTTCCCGTGCTGTGTAAAAACGGAGAGCGCAAGAATATCGCCTGGTATGTCTCCCTGCTCAAGGACAAAAACGGACAGCCGGCCGGCACCCTGAGTTCCGGAGAAGACATAACTTTTCAAAAACTCGCCGAGAAAACCATAAAGGATTCCGAAGCGAAATACAGGGCGTTTTTTGAGAGTACCGGAACGGCGATGGCCATAGTGGAAGAAGACACGACAATCTCGCTTATAAACGCCGAGTTTGAGAAGTTTTCCGGGTACACGAAAAACGAGATAGAAGGTAAAATCAGCTGGACCGCTATAATACACAAAGACGATCTGGAAAAAATGAAGGGCTTCCACGCGGCCAGGAGGACGGACCCTGGCAGCGCTCCGAGGAATTACGAAACTCATTTTGTGGCAAAAAACGGAGCGGTCCGCGACACTTTTCTTACGGTTACCATGATACCCGGCACGAAAAGAAGCCTTGTTTCGCTGATAGACATAACTGAGCGGAATTCAACATCCAGGGCTCTGCTGGAGAGCGAGGAACGATTAAAAGAATTGTGGGATAACGCTCCTATCGCCTACCATACGCTTGACTCAAACGGTGTTATCACCAGGGTTAATCAGACCGAGAGCAAATTGCTGGGCTATAAACCCGAAGAGATGGTGGGAAAACATATTTTTGATTTTATTCTCCCTGAACAGCGCGAAAAAGCCAGGGAGCGGTTCCAGATGAAGCTCACCGGCAGGCAGTTCGGCAAGTCGGAAAACAGGGTTTACATTAAGAAAGACGGCACAAAAATATATGTTTCCATAGACGACGCCCTTGACCGCGACATAAAAGGCGAGGTCGTGGGTATCAGAACAACGATGGTGGATATGACCGAGCGCGTAAAATCCGAAGAGGACATCCTGGAACAGAAGGAGTTCTCCGCGAAACTTATCCAGAGCTCCACTACTCCGGCCTTCGTGCTGGACGCGAACCATAAAGTAATAATATGGAACAAGGCCTGCGAAAAACTTACCGGTTCCGGCGACCACGGCATGGTAAATACCGACCTGCACTGGAAGGCATTTTATCCGCAGAAGAGGCCGCTGCTGGCGGACCTTATCATTGACGGAAAAAGCGGCGACGCCGACGGCTACCATATGAGCTATGAAAGATCGGATGTGCTGGCCGAGGGGCTTCATAGCGAGGAGTGGTTCAAAAATCTCGGCGGCAGGGAAAGGTATATCGTTTTTGACGCGGCGCCCGTTTACAACACCAGGGGCGAGCTTATAGCCTCAATAGAAACCATGAAGGATATAACCGAGCACAAAAAAGCTGAGGAAGAGCTTGAGAAAAGTTTTAAAAAACTGCAGATTACTCTTGAGGAAACCGTAAACGCCCTCGCCTCCACAGCCGAGAAAAGGGATTCCTACACGGCGGGGCATCAGCACAGGGTGATGCTTCTGGCCTGCGCGATAGCAAGGGAAATGAAACTGCCCCAGGATAAGATTGACGGAATACGCGTCTCCGCGACGCTCCACGATATCGGCAAGATATATGTGCCCGCCGAAATTTTAAATAAGCCAGGAAAGCTCATGGATCTGGAAATGGGCCTTATAAAAATTCACCCCAAAGTGGGTTATGACATTCTTAAAACAATTCCCTTCACCTGGCCTGTCGCGCAGATAGTCCTTCAGCATCACGAACGGATAGACGGCACCGGATACCCGCTGGGCCTTTCCGGAGACGATATTTTGCTTGAAGCGCGTATTATCGGCGTGGCGGATGTCGTTGAAGCCATGGCGTTTCACAGGCCTTACAGGGCTAACCTCGGCATGGAAAAGGCCATAGAAGAAATTACCGCCCGCAGGGGTTCGTATTACGATACCTTAGTGGTGGACGCCTGCCTCAAGGTTTTGGCGGGCGGCAACTTCAATTTTGAGTAACCTTCCGGAAAAATAAATGAAATCAACCGTTAAAGTGGAAAAAATTGTTTACCCGGGTAAAGCGCTCGCGCGCGGAGAAGACGGCACGGCTGTTTTCTTTGACGGCGCCCTGCCGGGAGAAACCGCGGAAGTAAAAATTATTAAAAGTAAGAAGTCTTTCAAGGAAGCAATCCTGCTTTCGGTTTTAAGCGCTTCGCCCATAAGGCGGGCCCCGGTCTGCCCCTCGTTCGGGTTCTGCGGAGGCTGTTCGTTTCAGCATACGGGGTATGCCAACCAGCTTGAAATAAAGCGGAGCTATGTATGCGAACAGCTCAAAGAGTACGAGCCCCTGATAGGCGCCACGGTGCCGAGCCCGGAAGAGCTCGGCTACAGGAATAAAATGGAGTTCAGCTTTTTCGCCCAGGACGGTCGGCTCCTCGCGGGCCTGCATGTTAAAAAAGAATTCAACCGCTATGTGCCGGTTCCGCCCTGTTTTATAGCCGACAAAGACACGATGTCCGTATTTGATACGGTTATGGACTTCGCCCAAAATTCCGGCAAACCGGTTTACGATAAGAAGCTGCAGTCGGGTTTCTACCGCCATCTCGTTTTGCGGAAAGCAAAAAGAAGTTCCGAGGTTCTTGTAAATATCGTCACAAATAAAGATGGCGCCGTTTCCGCGGAATTCTTCGCTCCACTGGTTAAAGAGCTCGGGAACAAGGCGGCCAGCGTTTATTGGACCGTTAATTCCAGGCCCTCAGACGCGGTTTACGCCGATGAGCTGACGCTTCTCTCCGGCGCTCCGGTAATCCATGAAAAGCTGATAGTAAAAAACAGAGAATACGGATTTAATATTTCGCCCTTCTCATTTTTTCAGACAAACACATACGCCTGCGAAAAATTATATGAAACGGTTGTTGACATCGCGCCGTGGGCAAAAACCGACCGGGTGCTGGACCTCTATTGCGGAACGGGGACAATCGGACTTGTCCTGGCTCCCTGCACCGGCCGCGTCTACGGCGTGGAACAAATTCCCGATGCCGTAAAAAACGCCCGCGAGAACAGCCTTTTAAATAAAATTGAAAATATTGAGTTTGTTGAAGGGAGCGTTGAAAACTGGGTAAAGCTGAACAAAGAGCTGGAGTTTGATTCGCTGGTGGTTGATCCGCCCAGGAGCGGATTGACCCCCAAAATTATTGAGTTTATAACGGCTGAGGCGCCCGCCAAGATAGTATATGTTTCATGCAATCCGTCCACCCTTGCCAGAGACCTCAAAGCTATCTGTCTTGGCGGCAGGTACGAGGTCGTCAAAATTGTCCCGGTGGACATGTTCCCCCAGACCTTTCATGTAGAGACAGTCGTTTACCTTAAAAGAGCGTAAAAACATTTAGAAATGCCTTGATAATATAATATTTATTGATTAGAATAGAGTCAGTTTAACCCGAATTTTGCAATAGAGAGCGGTATTCGTCGAGCGATGTCGGACTTTTGTATCCGCAAAAAGCTCAACCGATGTCCCTGCATCGCTTTCACTTTTTCCGTCACAAAAGCCTCGGCCTCGCTCGCCTCGGTACTCGCTTCTATTGCAAAATTCGGGTTTAAAGAACCTGTTTAACCGAAATTCTCAGTCCGGAAAATGTTTTTTAATTGATTCAAAATATGGATTCTAAAGAGATAAAAGAACAGGTAGTTTCTGAAATAATTCAAAGCCTCGCGGTTCCCATACTTTCCGGCTTTGCTTTTCTTGTCTGGATTTACAACCTCATCAAATCTTCCCAGCCCGGCATTCTGATTTTTCCGCTTAGCGCGATTATTCTCACCGTTTTGTTTCTCTTTTCCGGCCTGCTCTACGGCAGTATCCTGCTCGGCCTGGCGACGCTGATAGGCATGATGTGCGTTGTCCTGACACATACGAGCTACTATCCGCTCATCTATTTTCTGGAAGTCGTCTGGCTTTGGGGCGTATTTTTCGCGATAAAGAATTATCAGCAGGAATATGTGGATAAGCAGAACAATATGCGCGAGCAGGAGGAGGTGCTGGAGACAAAGTTGTCTTATTTCGTCTCGGAGATGTCCGACATAAAGAATAAAAGAATCGGGCTTTCCAAACAGATATCGGACTACAAATCTCTCGGCCAGATGGTGCAGATATTCTGCACAACGCTTCAGGAAGAAAAAATTCTGCCGCTTCTGACCGAATCCGCGGCAAGGTTTATCGGCAGGGGCTCGTGGAAAATCAGGAGAAATATGCAGGGGGATCTTTTCGCGAAATATATCAAACGGCAGAAACTGCCGCTTATGATAAGCGATCTTTCCAAAGACACCAGGTTCAGCATAGAAAAACCCAAATTTCAGTCAATGATCGCCATCCCGCTTGAAATAGAAAATGATATGTGGGGGATGCTTGAGGGAACCTCTCCTCAGCCGGAGATATTTTCGGAAGCCGACCTGCGCCTGCTTTCCATATTGGGCGGCATAGCCTCTCTGGCGCTTAACAATGTATTTCTGTATAAACGCACCCAGGAGCTGGCGATAACCGACGGGTTGACCGGGCTTTATGTCCAGCGCTATTTCAAGGAACGCTTAGACGAAGAAATCCAGAGGTCCAACAGGCACCAGCTGCAGTTGAGCGTCGCCCTGATAGACATAGACCATTTTAAGGATATCAACGATACCTACGGCCATATGGCGGGAGACGCGGTTTTGCGGCAGCTCTCGGACCTTTTGAGGCACCGCTTCAGAGAAACCGATTTTCTGTGCCGCTACGGCGGAGAAGAGTTCGCCGTGATGATGATGCAGACCGACATAAGAGAGGCTTTTAAAGTCTGCGAGTCAATAAGAAAAGCGGTGGAAACCGAAAAGTTTTTCCTGCCCGTGGAGAGCTTTAAGCCCGTGCAGGCGCGCATCACCGTCAGCGTGGGAGTGGCGAAACTGGCCGAGAAAATAGAGGGCAACAAAGAACTTCTGAGCCTTTCGGACGAGGCGCTCTACAGGGCAAAGTCCGACGGAAGAAACAAAGTCGTGATATCGGCGTAATTATGGGATCAAAAGATAAAATATTAAGGTACATTAAAGTTTTTTTAATAACCGTGCTTTTCGGAGCGGTATACTTTGTTCTGCCTTCAAGTGAATTCAGGCAGGTCTGGGTATACTTTCTTATTCTGGCCAGCCTGTTTGCTTCTTTCGCCCTGCCGTCGGCGGCTGTCATTCTAAACGGCGCCGCCCTGGCCCTGCTGTTGCTGGATCGCGGTTTTATTTTGAACCTTACAAGTGCCTCGCTTTGCGTGTTTCTGATAGGCACCGTTGTGATACCGTTTTATTTCAAGAGGGTTAAAACGCTTGAAGAACAGGATTTCAGAAGGCGCTATTTCCCCGCTCTTGAACGGCTCACCCAGCTACAGTCCGATGTCACGAGGCTGAAAAGCGAGAGGAAGGAATTTGAAAGAGAGATTGAAAAAATTAACAAACTCTATGTGCTCGGCAGGGAACTGGTGGAACACATGGAAACAAGCGAGGTCATAGAGCATTTGCAGAGGATACTGCTTGACAGGCCCGGCATAAAAACCATTACGATATTTTCCTGGGAAAAAAGCCGCTGGAAGCCGCTGCTTTTCTCAAATCCGGAGCAGAAGAATCAGTGGCTGGAGTTTGTTGAGGAATCCAAATTTTTCAAAGAAAGCGAACCTAAGGTGCTTGTCCCTCCGGAATGGATAGATAAAGACGCGGTGGTTTTCTGGCCCGTCAAAATGGACAGAAAATTCCTTGCCGCGATATTTCTTACCGTTGAACAGGATTACTCCTCGCGCTACCTTGAAGAGGGGGCTATATTTATTCCGCTCATCGCGCTGGGAATAGTGCGCACCAGGCTTTTCGCCGAGGTCAAAGACCGCTCGCGCGTTGACGGCCTGACCGGGCTGCACCGCAGGGAATACTTCTTAGAGAGGCTTGACGCCGAGGTAAAGAGGGCCGAAAGGTATAAAACCAAATTTTCCATAATAATGCTTGATATTGACCATTTTAAGAAGATCAACGATACCTACGGCCATGTGGTGGGAGACGAGGTGCTCGCGTCTCTCGCTAAACTGTTTACCGCCAAAGCGAGGCCCGGCGACCTTGTCGGCCGTTACGGCGGCGAGGAATTCATGATTCTGCTTCATATGATAACGCCCAGGGAAACCCTGGCTCTTGCCGAAAGCATCAGGGCGGCCGTGGCAAAAGCGGAATTCTCGCGCGGGAGCGATATTTTCAAAGCCACTATCAGCATAGGAGTAAGCCATTTTCCTGACGACGGCCCTTCAATGGAGGAGCTGTTGTCGGCCGCCGATCAGGCGCTTTACTGGGTTAAGGCGAACGGACGCAACGGCGTAAAGGAATACTCAAAATCATTGAGCGAAAAACCAAAATAGCGTTGTCGCATTCAGACTGGCTTTCGCAGCAAAACAAATAATTCAAGTATTTGTCCTTCTGCTCCCCTTTAAGGCTGTCCATGAGTGAGAAATATTTCGGGGATTTCAGCGAGGACTGTCTGAGTCCGCCGGTCTTTTGGCGGGCGAGTTCCGCAGGTGCCGAAATATTTCAAACGAATAGCCTTAGGGGTGCGTTTCTTTATTAACTTTCTTTGCGCATCCAAAGAAAGTTAAAATCAGGTGTCGGAACGGCGGCATCCGACGGAACGCGCGACAAGCCGCGCTACTACCTTAAACGCAGGGCAAGCTCCGCAACTACGGAATCGTTTTGACTACGAGATTGCCTCATCCTCCGGGTTCGCAGGATATTATTAAGGCTTTTTAAATTGGTTCAATTTGGGCCGGCTTAAAGCCCCGCTGCGTTGTTTGACTAAGGCATACAAAAAGTATATAATCCAGTAAGCATTTTCTTTAATTCTGATTGATTTTTCACCGGAGATAATAAACATGGCTCGGGTAATGTTAAGCAAGATCTGCAAAAAGTTCGGAGATATTGAAGTTGTAAAAGATTTCTCCATGGAAATAGCTGACAGGGAGTTCTGTATACTGGTGGGGCCCTCGGGCTGCGGAAAGACCACGACACTGCGCATGGTCGCGGGACTTGAAGAGATTACCAGCGGGGATGTGTATATTGGCGACAGAAAAGTCAACGACCTGCCTCCCAAAGACAGGGATATCGCCATGGTATTCCAGAATTATGCCCTTTACCCCCATATGACGGTTTACGACAATATGGGTTTTGGCCTGAAACTGCGCGGTTACAGCAAAAATGAAATTGATTCAAGGGTAAAAGAGGCGGCGGAGATCCTCAACATTCAGCACCTGCTTGAGAGAAAGCCCAAACAGCTTTCGGGCGGCCAGCGCCAGAGGGTCGCGGTAGGCCGGGCCATAGTACGCAAACCCAAGGTGTTTTTATTTGACGAGCCCCTCTCAAACTTAGACGCGAAATTAAGGGTGCAGATGAGGGCCGAACTCAAGAAGCTGCATGAGCGCCTTCAGAGCACCATTATATATGTTACGCACGACCAGACGGAAGCCATGACTATGGGAGACAAAATCTGCATAATGAAAGACGGAGCTATTCAGCAGGTGGACGGCCCCCTGAAACTCTACGACAACCCGCGCAACAAGTTTGTGGCAGGCTTTGTAGGAAGCCCGCCCATGAATTTCGTTGAAGCCGAGGTGGTAAAAAGGGACGAGAGCATTTTTCTCAATGAAGGCACATTTGAAATTAAACTGCCGGAAGGGTTCAGGGAAAGAATAGTCCGCCACATCGGGCAGAGGGTTCTTCTGGGAATAAGGCCCGAAGATATGTATGACAAGCTTTTTTACACACTGGGACACAAGGACGGCAATGTTATCAGCGCGACGGTTGATGTGGTTGAACCGCTGGGCAGCGAGATATTCCTGCATTTAAATACCGGAAAAAATACAATTGTATGCAAAGTTGACGCTCACAACCAGGCAAAATCAAACCAGCTTATGGAACTGGTCATAAACCTCAATAAAATCCACATTTTTGACATAGCTACCGGCGAATCAATAGTCTGAGGCGCGCGGGAAACCTCCCGGGCGGGTTGTTCGTTTTTGCTGTGTCAAAAAGCACATCAGCGGGTTATTGACACCTCTATACCTATATATTATAATTTGGCTGAGGAAAGAGACTTAGCAGGCGGAGGAATAATATGAAAAAAATACTTATAACAGTTGCGGCGCTGCTTTTGCCGGTCATGGCGTTCTCGGAGGTCAAGCTTTCGTACCTTTCGGGCTCTGCCGCCGTTTTTCACGACCAGAAATGGTCTGAAGCGAAACAGGGCATGCTTTTATCGGAAAAAGATAAAATCAAGACGATGCAGGACAGCAAGGCCATACTCAGAGTGGACGAACACACGAGAGTATGGGTCAGGCAGAACACAGAGATGGAGATTTCTACCGGCAGCGACGGCAGCGTCCTGAGCATGCTGGCGGGAAAGATAAGAGCCAGAGTAAAACTTCTTGCCGGCAAAAAATTCCAGGTCAAGACGCCGGTGGCGGTCTGTTCGGTGCGCGGAACGGAGTTCATAATTTCATGGGAAGGTATTCTTGCCGTTATAGAGGGCAAGGTTAATTTCAGCGACCTTAATTTTAGCAATAATCTTGATGTAGTCCAGGGGCAGTTAAGCAGTGCCGATGACACAGGCAAACCCTCCGAGCCCAGGGCCATGACCGCCGAAGAAGTTGCCGCCGAAGAGCAGGAGTGGCAGGGTTACGAAGGGGCGGAAGACAACGGCACGGAAAACCAGGGGCAGGAAAAGGACAAAGAAAAAGAGGCGAAGAAAGAAAATTTAAAAGATGAACTCAACGATTTGCGCATGGAGCTGCGCGATATAGTCGGCGATATGCGTTCCGACATAGAAGTGACAAGGGAAATAACAAATGAAATAAAAGAATCCGATATCTCTTCCGGCAGGACTCTGCGCGATGTGCACGGGAACATTGTCAGGGTTGAACAGCACCTTTTAAGGCCGGACAACAGCACGATTCAGATATTAAACCTGACAAAGAGAAGCGATTATGTATATTCAAACAGGCAGGGCTGGGGTTTTGCGGTTCCCAACACGGCGCGCCTGGATATTCTGGATATAAAGATTAAAATGAATATGGCCCTTCCCGAGCAGATAACGGAGTGGCCTGGTTTTATTGCCTCAAAGGACAAAGACCTTCACCCTCAGATGGTTGAGGTAAGAATGACCAATCAGGAAGACGAGTTTAAGGTTACCGGAGACTGGAAACCAAAGGGCAGCCTTAAAGAGGATGGCAAAGCGCTTGAAGAAGACGGGCTTGTCATGAATACCTATATTAACGGCTGGAAGGTTGATGCCGCTTACGACGCCCAGGAGGACGCGAACGCGCTGTTTAAGGAAGGATCCGACGGCGACGGAAACGATAAAGACGAGATGTGGGTCTGGGCCATATCACCCCAGTTGAAAATTACCAAGGACGGGAGCACGAATTTTGTAAGGCTTTACACCGAGGCCTACGCGATAAACAATAACGGCGGAATCCTGACGCTCGGCGGCTTCCTTTCCTCGTCAGACAATCCCTTCACCATAATGAAGCAGGTCGCGGCCGAAGAGATAACATTTTGCAGGAAACTTGACGGTTCTGATTTCCTCGCAAAGGGCAACCTTGACCTTGTAGTTACTCCGGATCTCGCTCTGGCCGTCGCCCAAAAGCTGGCCACCCAGATGGGAGAGTTCGGCAGCAGCTCTTCATCGGACGACAACTCAAACAACGATACAGCGGATAATGTTAACAATTAAATGAATACCATATGACAACAACCAAAACGCTTAAGAAATTCCGTTAAAGCGGTTTGGTTTTTGTTTTGCATGTTACGGCAGCAGGAGGAAAAATAATGTTTCAAAAATACCGGGCACTCATTGCGCTTCTCCCGCTTCTTTTCGCGGTGGTTTCCTGCGGTGACAATAAGACGAAGGAAAAGCTTGTCGGCACGAGCGTGGTTTCGGGATCATCGGCGGGCGCGGCCACAACCAGCGGCGACAGCAGCACGGCAGCCGCTCAATCCGCGGCCTTTGTGCTGCAGTCGGCTAATATAGCCCCGGCGGCGGGCGCCATGGGAAGCGGGATAGGAATACCTGCCCCCGTTTTGGAATCCATTTCAAGAGTCCCCGCGGGCGGATTGCCGGCCGACACCGACGGCGACGGCTGGAGAGAGTACACCGGCGTGACATCAACCATTAAAATTCAGCTTATGGACGCCGCGGGCAGCGTTCTTTCCGACTCCCAGATATTTATGGGCACGGCTATAAGAAGAATAAGGGTCAGGATATCAACAACTTATACTTACGGCGGCTGGTCCGGCGAGTTTGATGTTGTCCGCGACGCCGCGGGCGCCGAGACGATGTCTGGCACCATAACCTCTGCCGATCCTGTGGGCGGATCGTTTACCGAGACTCTCGCCGGCATTACCATGGATCAGACAATCATAGCCGGACAACAAATAGGAATTCCGAAATCGGGCACCTCTTCGCTCGTTTCCACCGGAGGCGGCTACTCAGGAACATTTACTTACACAAAGGACGCGAGCGGCGTTTATAAACACGAAGGCGACATTCTCTACCAGAGCCAGATCGTGGCGAGAGTTTACCTTACATTTAACGCTTCCGTCGGCAACTATACGGGTTATTATCTTGACGCGGCAGGCGAGCGGCATGAGATACAGTAATTCAGGAGCATAATCGCATGAAGAAATTTTTAGCGTTAACAGCAGTTCTCTTATCCGGCGCAGCTTCGTTTATATCGGCAGAGCCGCTGGTTTTAGAAAAGGCCGGCAGTACGATAGGAGCCAATGTCATTGAATTGGGACTCACGGACATTAATTACAGACATGACTATACGATTTTTGTTGATGATGCCGGAAACGAGTTAAGCAAACTCACGAGCTCCTCGTTGTCCGCTCCGCTTTTCTGCAGGTACGGAGTAACCGACAGAATTGAGGCATTTCTTCAGATGCCCTATGTTTCGGCCGCGACAAAAAGCGAAGCCGGCGGCTCCTCGTCCACCGATTCAAAAGCATACCTGGCCGACCAGGTAATTGGCGGCAAAATCAGCCTGCTGGACGGCGATTATAAATTCGGCGCGGGCCTGAGCCTGGCTTTGCCGTTCGGCGAGAAAAAATACCGGGCGGGTTATGATATAACGCCGTTGATGGCCTTAAGCAGAGATCTCGGGGCGGCCGTCGTAAATGCCAACCTTTCATACGATTTGACGGCCGAATACACGGATGACTCCTCGCAGGTTAAGTTAAACCCGGGCGATGTGCTTTCCCTGGGCATTGGAGCTGAATTTGCCTGCAAAAAAATAGAAAGCGTCAGCCTGCTGGCTGAGTTTTTATATTCAAGTATAGGGCAGTCCTCCATTGCGGGAACCGCTCAGAGCGGTTCTTCGGGTTCAAGGATGGAATTAGATTTAGGGGCCAGGTACAACAGGGGAAGCCTTAAAACTAAATTCGGATTCGGGCTTTCTCTGGGTGAAGAGAAGTTCCGCTCCTATGACTACAGAATTATCGCGGGCCTGACTTATCTGGTCAATATTTAAGTTTAGCAACCCGTTTTATAAGGATAGGCCACTAATGAACCACAGAAACACCGTGGAAAAAAGAAAAAAAAGAGCTCTAACCGAGAGCGACAAGAAAGTTCTGCGCAGCCTTTTCGTGAAGGCCCTTGTGCCGATAAGCGCCGCGATACTGTTGAGCTCGGCGGTCCTGCTTCTTGGTATTAAGTTCCTGATGACAAAGGCCAGTTTCGGGAATTACGGTTTAAATCCCGCCGGCGTATCCAGCGATGTTTCCCGTTTTATTTCCACCTATGCCGTTATAGCCGCGGTAAACATAGTTATAATGCTGTCGCTGAGCGTCACGATATTATATCTTATGCTTCATGAGATAGTGCTTCCGCTTCTGCGCATCACCAGGGAGGCGCTTGAAATTATGTCTAAACCCGACGGTAGAAGGATTTCTGTCAGGCAGACGGATTATCTGCTTGTGCCTCTGGCCGGCATAATAAATAAGTTGATTTACAAGGATTGATCCTAATCCTCCGTTAAGGATGCGCCTCACCATCTCGGACAGGCCGTCATTCCGGAAGTGTTCTGTCCGGAATCCACAAACGCCGTCCTTGCGATCTCCCGCAGGGAGAGAAGCAATCTCGTCGTTGGATGAAAAACGAGACCCTTCACTTCGTTCAGGGTGACTTTCATATCCGGTGAGGTCTTAACCGTCAAACCCCGTGAAGCAGCTGAGGATTGAAAAGTCGGTTGACACGCACATTTTCCTTTGGTAGAATAATGACAATGAAAAAGACGGCGTTGCTGCTCTCTATTCTTATATCGGCTTCCTTTCTGTCTCCGGCCCGCGCCGCTGATTCAGGCGCCGGTGTCCCTCAGGAAGTGATAGACCTCGGTTTAAAATTTTTGGACGACCCGGGAGACTTTTTCTTCAACCTGCACTCGGACAACGAGGATTTTTCTCCGGTTCCCACCAAACGCCGCGGGGCGATTCGTTTCAATTTCTTTCCGACATTCTTTCCCCTGACCTGGGGAAGCCTCAATTTAAAAGTTAAACTTCTTAACGCTGACGGGAATATACCCCAGGTGGACATCTCGGGCATGTACGGAGATATGCTGGCCTTAAGGGCGATTCCTTCTTCTGACGACGGGAATAGCGTTAAGCCGGTTTTTAACGATTATTCGGTGGGGCTTATAATAAGCAGGGCCGCGACAGAGAAAACTAAGATTTTCGGCGGAGGCAAGTATTCCGCCATAAGCATGAATGTCCAGCTTTCAACCCCGGTTGTCATGGGAGCCTTCCAGATGTCATCCTTGGGCTTCCAGGTGGCCGACACCTTCTTTTTTACCGGTATCAGCCATGAGGTGGGAAAAGATTCCTTCGTTGTGGCTCAGGCGGCTTACGGGTTTAAGTACAAAAAAATAGTGTCAAGAATAATGATGTCTCACAAACACCTGGAACTCGGCATGGATATTTTCCCTGAAGGACTGTTTGTCTTCCATCCGTTCCTGGCCTGGCACTGGTACTTCTGATCATGAAAAAAACTATGAGAACGCTGATTAAATTATCACTTCTTTCCGCGGTTATTTTCGCGTCCGCCTCCGCCGTCGCGGCCGATCTGAAGATAGCCCCCTATTACTCGCTTTCATTTACCGAAGGCATAACGGTTCCCAATAAGGGCAACTGGATGTTTTCGGCAAATCTCGTCAACGATCTCGGACTGATAGTCCAGCCGAGCGAAAAACACCGGATAATAGGATTTTATGAATTAAAGTATACGGGTCCCGGGTTTCGCAAGCAGGAAGGGGAGAAATTCTCCGACCGGGCCATGGATCACATAATGGTTTTGCGCCACCACTATAATTTCATGCCGGAGTATACGCTTAAAACACAGTTTGACTACATGACGGAGTATAAAAGAACCGGCACAAACGAGGTGTGGGGCAGCGGCCTTTACGATTTCAACCGCGCCGGGGGATCTCTTGGCCTGGAAAGGAAAATAAACGCCGATTTAAAAGCCACGGCTCAGTTGCAGTATCATTTTCTTTCATTCCCGAACTATACCGACCTTCTCTCCGAATTTCAGACGGGAGGCGAGGACGCCGAGGCCTCTACCGGCAAGCAGAACCATGGCATTATTCAGGCGGGGCTGAAGGCCACATACAAGGATATTAACGGCGGGCTTGATGTTTCAATGCTCAATTACCAGAAACAGAAGGTTATTACAGATTCAATTCAAGCCGACGGAACCTATTATTCGGCCGAACTGCAGAAAGATATGACGATAGCTTTTTCAGCGGATTATACGCGCAAATTATGGGACCTGCTGGTACTGACCCCGTCTTTGGGCTACAAAATAAAGACATCAAACCAGAATTACCAGCATTTCACGGTGGCTACATCAACGGTTCCGGTGAAGTATATCGGCAAATACTACGATTACCAGGAGTTGAGCATAGTAATACCGGTTTCAGTAATGCTCGGATCCAGATGGGAATATTTCTTTAATACTGAATGGGACTGGAGATTCTACTCCGCCCGTCCGCCCAGAGACATGGAAAACAATTTTGTTGACGGCACTCAGGGCAACAGCCTTATGATCGTTTCCACCGGTTTTACCTTAAAGCCCAATGAAGTGACAAGAACGGTATTCTACTACGGCTATCAGTCCCAGACTTCAAACATGAAATTTGAAAAATACCTGCCTTACAACTACGACGGACATTCCTTCGGCATAAGCTTTAACTACAGCTACTGACCGGCTTACCCACTCGCTCCTTATTTGTTGGCAAAAATTAAGCAATATTTTTGTTGATTTTTGCGGCAAATTCATATATAATCCATGTTGAGGCCCGAGGCCGGGCTTCCGTCAAGAGTTTATTAAACAGCATCTATCCTAGGGATGGGTATCTTATGAGCTCAAAAAGTGCTGTCCGCAGAAAAACAGTCAAAGAAATACTCTTTGACAATAAAATTCTCACCGAAGAACAATTAAACCTGGCAGCAGAAGAATCCAAAAAAACAAACGAACCCCTGCAGTCGGTCGTGGTCCGCATCAATTTGATGAGCCGCGTGGACCTCTTGCGCACGCTTTCCCAGGAATGGGGCGTGAAAGCCGTGAACCTTGACGAGATTGAGATAGACCCCGAGACCGTAAAAGTAATACCGGAGGCTGCCGCCAGAAGGCACAGGGCCGTCCCTTTTGTCAAAGAAGATAATATCCTCTTTGTGGCCATGTCGGATCCCAAAGATTTTTTTGTAATTGAAGACATACAGCTGCGTACTAATTTTGAGGTTCAGCCTTACCTTGCTCTGCCTGAAGACATTAGTAAAGTCCTGGATAAGGCCTACGGCCTTGCAGGAGCGGTTAAGCTTGACCAGATAATAGGAACCCTGAAAGAAGAATCAAGCGATGACATTAAGCTTGCCGAGAAAGAAGATCAGAAAGTTGAAGTTACTGAAGTTGACGCCTCGGCTCCCGAAGTTGAAAGGCTTGTAAACGCCATAATTCTCGGGGCGCTTCAGCAGAAGGCTTCCGATATTCACATAGAGCCGTTTGAGAAAACTTTTATGGTAAGATACAGGGTGGACGGAGCGCTCAGAGAGGCCCCGTTCCAGGTTCCGTACTCGTACAGAAACGCCATAATAGCAAAACTAAAAATCATGACGGAGCAGATGGATATAACCGAACGCCGCCGCCCCCAGGACGGCCGCATTCAGGTAATGGCGAAAGGCAACCCCATTGAGTTCCGCGTAAATATTGTTCCCACGGTTTTCGGAGAATCCTGCGTGATGCGTGTGTTAGACCGCGCCTCGGTCAGGGTGGATATGGACAAGATGGGCTTTCTGCCGGATACGATAGAAAAATTCAGGGCCTCGCTTTCAAAGCCTTACGGTCTGATATTGGTCTGCGGCCCGACCGGTTCGGGTAAATCCACGACTCTCTACGCGGCTTTAAACTCCATCAATTCTCCCGACACAAAAATTCTTACGGCCGAAAACCCCGTGGAATACAATCTGCCCGGAATTATTCAGGTAAATGTTGTGCAGGAAATTGGTTTTGATTTTGCCGCGGCCCTGCGTTCCTTCCTCAGGCAGGACCCAGATGTTATAATGGTCGGAGAAATAAGAGATAAGGAAACCGCCCAGATAGCTATGGAAGCCGCCATGACTGGACATCTTGTGTTTTCCACCATACATACGAATGACGCGCCCTCGGCCGTGGCTCGACTTCACGAAATGGGCATACCGAGCTTTCTTATTTCCTCGTCCATAGAGTGCATACTGGCCCAGAGGCTTGTCAGAAGGATATGCCCCGAATGCAAGGAAAAGGTTGAACTGGAGAAGGAATACATAGACTATCTGCACAAAAATAATATAGACACCTCCAAGGCGGTATTTTACAGAGGGCGCGGCTGCGATGTCTGCAACCACGGCGGGTACAAAGGGCGTGCCGGCATTCACGAACTGCTTGTGATGGACGACCAGATCCGCGCGCTCCTGCTTAAGGAAATCGCGGCGGGCCCCGTGAGAGAACTTGCCCGCAAAAACGGAATGAGGACTCTGCTTGAAGACGGCCTTGTCAAAGTTACAATGGGACTTACTACCGTAGAGGAAATACTGGCTGTCGCGCAATAGGCCGGGAGAATAAAATGGCGAAAGAATCAAAAACCAAAATTGAATGCTTAAAAGAAATATTTGATATAGCCAAAGGCATATCGTCTATTCTTGATGTGGACGCCCTGCTCAAGCGTATCGGCGGCGTCGCTGAGAGAATGCTGGATGCCGAGGCGTCATCCATAATGCTTCTTGACGACGACAAGGAGACGCTTTCCTTTAAGGTCGCTACCGGCGAAAAGGGCGGAGTGGTCCAGAAAATGAAAGTTAAGGTCGGCCAGGGAATAGCCGGGCTGGTCGCTAAAGAACAGAAGCCCTTGATAGTAAACGATGTGTCAAAGGACCCCAGGTTCAATGCCCTGATGGATAAAACATCGGGTTTCGTTACAAGGTCAATAATCTGCGTTCCCATGATGATAGAAAAAGAGCTTATCGGTATTGTTGAGGTTCTCAATAAAAACAGCGGCGGAGAATTTGACGACAATGACACCTCGGCGCTTGAAAGCGTCGCTTCACTCGCCGCGGTCAGTATTAATAACGCCAGGACTTCCGAGGATCAGAGAAACTTTTTTGTTAATATAATTGAAATTCTCACCCAGGCCATTGAGTCTAAAAACAAAAATCTCTCCGGCCATTCCTGGCGGGTCGCCCAGCTTTCCACTTCGCTTGCCAAGCAGATGAAGATTTCAGAGAAAGTTTATAAAGACATATACTACGGCGCGCTTTTGCACGATATCGGAATTATAAATATCCACGATGATCTTTCCATAAACGAAGGCATAGTGACTGTCCGCGGCCGCGACGCCGAGACAAACCATCCCAAACTTGGTTCGGAAATGATTAAAAACATAAATCTCCTCAAAGGCGCGGTTGCCATAGTGCGGCATCATCACGAAAATTTTGACGGCACCGGATATCCCGACGGGATAAAAGGCGAGGCGATCCCGCTTGGCGCCAGGATAGTGGCTGTGGCGGAAGCGGTTGATGAAATGAGGATGAGCGGCCTGGCTGAAGAGAAGGTAAGAGCGATGCTCAAACTGGGGCAGGAAACCAGGTTTGATCCGGAGATAGTCGGTCTGTTTCTGAAAGAATTTTTTGAAGCAGCCGTATAAATAGAGTTTTATCAGTGCCTGCGAACGGGAAAAATCCCCCGTTCGTTATATTTTTTAGGGAAAGGGATAATTAATGAAAAATGTGAACAAACTGCTTAAGGCGGCTGAAAAACCGTCTAAACTGGCCAGGAAACTGCACCCATATTATAAAGGTAAAATAGAAATTCTGCCAAAGTGCCGCGTGAAGAGCTTTGACGATTTCGCCGTATGGTACAGCCCGGGGGTGGCCGCGGTCTGCAAAGACATTTACGCCAATCCGGAGCTTGTGTACGAGTTCACGAATAAATGGAACACTATAGCGATAGTTTCTGACGGAACAAGGGTGCTGGGGCTTGGCAACATAGGCCCTGAGGCCGGCCTGCCGGTTATGGAAGGCAAGGCGCTGTTGTTTAAGTATCTCGGTGCGGTGGACGCTTTTCCCATTTGTCTTGACACTAAAGACCAGGATAAAATCATTGAGACCGTTAAAATCCTGCAGCCTTCCTTCGGCGGGATTAATTTAGAGGATATAGAACAGCCCAAGTGCTTCCCCATATTAAACAGGCTCAGAAAAGAATGCCGCATACCGGTGTGGCACGATGACCAGCAGGGAACCGCGCTTGTGACCCTCGCGGGATTTATCAATGCACTTAAGCTGGCTAAGAAAAAAATATCATCGGTAAAGATAACTCTTGTCGGAGCCGGCGCGGCGAATATCAGGATAGCGAGTTTGCTGATGAAATTCGGCGCCGACCCGCTGAAAATAGTGATGACGGATTCCGAAGGCACTCTTCACCGCGGCAGGACAGAATTAAAATCGGGGTATCATGAAAAATGGGAGATGTGCCGCATAACAAATGGCCAGAATATTGTCGGCGGCACGGCCGAGGCGCTTGAGAATGCCGATGCCGTAATAGCTCTTTCGGCGCCCGGGCCCGGAGTTATAAAAAAAGAATGGATAAAAAAGATGGCGCCGAATCCCATCGTCTTCGTTTGCGCTAATCCCGTGCCCGAAATATGGCCCTGGGAAGCCAAAGAGGCGGGAGCTTTTATCGTGGCCACCGGCAGAAGCGATTTTCCAAACCAGGTGAATAACTCGCTGGGTTTCCCGGGCGTTTTCCGCGGGACGCTTGATGTCAGAGCCTCCACGATAACCGACGAGATGTGCATTACGGCCGCGTTAGAACTCGCTGCCTGCATTAAAGAAAGCAGGCTTAAACCCACTCAGATACTTCCCACGATGGATGACTGGGATGTCTATCCGAGGGTCGCGGCTGCCGTAGGAATGAAGGCCATTGAACAGCAGATAGCTGATATAAAACTTTCGCGCTCAAAAATATACAGCCAGGCAAAGGCGATGATTACCCGCAGCCGCGCGATAACCCAGAACATGATGAAAAAAGGTTTTATTAAACCGTAAGAAGGAAAAGTATGAGGCAGGTGGAAGCTAAAAAAATATCCGAAGCCGTGGCGAAACTTTGCCAGCAGGCGAATTATTTTCTGCCCGGGGATGTCTGGCGCTCAATAGAGGCCGCCTATCAGAAAGAAAACGGATCGGCCCGCGACATTTTAGGCGAAATTCTGCAAAACGCCCGGAGCGCCACGAAAAATGAGATCGCTCTTTGCCAGGACACCGGTATCGCGGAGGTTTTTATTAAGCTTGGGGGCGGCGTCGCGGTAACCGGCGGCACTTTGGAAGAGGCTGTCAATAATGGCGTCGCGCAGGGGTACACCGGCGGCTATCTCAGGACATCAATAGTCAATGACCCCTTTGAGAGAAAAAACACTTTGAACAACACTCCGGTCCAGTTGTATATTGATTCCGCGCCTGGCGAAAAAATAGAGATAACCATTCTGCCAAAGGGCGGCGGCAGTGAAAATGCCAGCGCCCTTAAAATGTTCACGCCCTCGGCTTCCTGGCAGGACATAAAGGATTTTATTCTTGAGCTGATCAGGGAAAAGGGAGTCAACTCCTGTCCGCCGCTTGTAGTCGGTGTTGGTATCGGAGGAAGTTTTTCCGGTGTGGCGAAGCTGGCAAAGAAAGCCCTCCTGCGCGAAATCGGTTCCGGAGCCAAAAACGCTGGCTACGAGGCAAAAGAAAAAGAACTTCTAAAAGATATTAACGAACTGGGTATCGGCCCCATGGGCCTGGGCGGCAGGACAACGGCCCTGGCCGTGCACATAGAGCCGGCTCCCTGCCACATAGCCTCTCTGCCGGTCGCGGTAAGCATGCAGTGCCACTCCTGCAGAAGGATAACGGGAATAATTTGACAGCGTTGGGGGGATAGCTTGTCGTATATTTTTCTGGATGAAAGTGGTGATTTGGGCTTTGATTTTGATAAGGTTAAAACATCGCATTATTTTGTTGTTTCCTGTCTCTTTGTTAATGATAAAAGGCCTGTTGAGAAAATAGTTAAAAAAGTATTTTCTATTTTAAGCAATAAAGAGATAAGACATCACAGCGGAGTGTTGCATTGTGTTAAGGAACACCCAAAAACAAGAGAACGATTGCTTTCTTTGCTGGCTCAAAAAGATGTGTCAATAATTTCAATTTATCTTGACAAAAAAAAGGTATACACAAGGTTTCATAATGAGAAGCATGTTTTTTACAATTATGTTGTAAATATCTTGTTGGACAGGATTTACACGAAAAAACTAATACCTCTGGATAATATTACCCTGATAGCGTCAAAAAGAGAAACAAACAAATTTCTTAATGAGAATTTTAAGGAGTATCTGAACAAACAGATAAATTCAAATCATCAGCGTATGATTTCAATTGAAATACGGACTCCTTCGCAGGAAAAATGCCTACAGATAGTGGATTTCGTTTGCTGGGCTGTATTCAGGAAGATTGAAAAAAAAGATGATTCGTATTACAAAATTATTTCCGACAAGGTGAGGGAAGAAAAATCGCTGTTTGCCTGAAAATGACAAAGCCTTGAGCGCTATTTACGAGGAACCATACGGAACCCCACGCACAAGGACTTACTCGTCAATATGAAATTAGCAGAATTTTATGTTTTTGTCAAGGGAGTACACAAAGAGTTAATTTAATACTATCATGAACCTGACAACCGAACAGTTAATATCAAAAGCCGCGCAGTTAAAAGCCGGAGATAAAATTTTATTAAGCGGTATCATCTATACCGCCCGTGACGCCGCTCACAAGCGCTTCATGGGGCTTATTGAAAGCGGCAGGCCTCTTCCCGTTGACATGGAGAAATCCATAATATATTATTGCGGCCCCGCTCCGGCAAAGCCCGGAAGTGCCGCCGGCCCCTGCGGCCCCACCACCTCTTCGCGGATGGATAAGTTTACGCCAAAACTTTTGTCAATGGGGCTTAAAGCTTCAATTGGCAAGGGACCGAGAGCGCAGGAAGTAAGAGACGCCTTAAAAGAGTTCGGCGCCGTGTATCTTGCCGCGACTGGCGGCGTGGCGGCTTTGTTGTCTTCAAAAGTCAAAAAATCCGAGGTGGTGGCTTTTGAGGACCTGGGCCCCGAAGCGGTTTATAAATTTGAAGTCGTTGATTTTCCCGTCATAGTCGCGAACGACGCGGCCGGCGGGGATTTATTCCGGAGGAACGCATAAATGTTTTTAGCCATAGATATAGGCAATACTAATATTACGCTCGGTCTTTTTGAATTTGACGGCGGCCGCAGCAAACGGGGACCGTCAAAAATCTGGAGGCTTTCCACGGTTAAGTCCAATACCTCCGATGAATACGGAACCCAGATTCTGGATTTTTTCCATTACGCCGCCATAAATGTTTCCGATATCAGGGCCGTCGCGGTTGCCAGCGTCGTGCCCGTTCTGGACAGCGTCTTTGCCGAGGTTTCCAGGGAATATTTAAAACAGAAGGCATTCTTCGTCTGCTGTAAAGAAAAACTTCCCATGAATGTGCTTTATACAAATCCGGCCGATGTGGGCGCCGACAGGATAGCCAACGCGGTGGCCGGCAAGGAGTTTTTCGGCGCTAACCTTATTATTATTGATTTTGGCACAGCCACAACTTTTGACTGCATAAACAAAAAAGGCGAGTATATGGGCGGAGCTATAGCTCCGGGTCCGATGATATCCGCGGAATCGCTGGCAAAAAGGACGGCAAAACTTCCGCTTGTCAGCATAGCAAAGCCCCTGAAAGCCATCGGCAAAACCACCGCCGCCAGCATTCAGTCGGGCATATACCATGGGTATGTAGGGCTGATTAAGGAGCTTTTGAGCAATATATCGGCCGAGATGGGGGGTAAGCCAAAAGTAATAGCAACCGGAGGGCTTGCGCAGCTTATTATACCCGAGATCAGAGAGGTGAAACACATAGTAAATGAACTCACTCTTGAGGGGATAAGGCTTATCTGGGAAAAAGGAAGAGCTTAGGGTGGTGAGTTTTGTGGATAAAGATGTTGATATCTCCCGCTAATAATTATTGTCCATGGGACACATTGTTTAGATAGTGTTGAATTTTCAATATGTTTATTAAATACAGGAGGCAAAATATGAAAAAGCTCATGTTGATGGTAATTTTAATGTTTTTTGTAGCCGGAAGAGGGTTTTCAGCGTCATTTTTTGATGAATTCACAAGCAATTTAACAGGAGCAACAAGCCTTATTCAGAAGAATCTGGACAGTTTCGCCGCTGACCTCGGGGCGGTTATCGGCGGCGCGGCCTGCCATCAGGGCAAGGCGCTCGGGTTTCCGGGGTTTGATGTAGGAATTCATATATCCGGCAAATCGGTTTCAGATGACAATAAGATAGTCAAGGCCGCAGGTCTTGACGCTATAGCTTTGCCGATGCTGCAGGCTGAAATAGGCCTGCCGGGCAAGCTGGACCTTATAGGCAGATATGTGGCATATTCAGGCGCGAATATGACTGGCTTGGGAATAAGATACGGCCTTCTTAAGGAAAATATACCGCTTTTTCCTTCCATTTCCGTTCAGGTCCTGTATAATAACCTGGATGTAAAGTCGGATGCCAACAAATTTAAAGCCGCGACAATCAGCGCGGCCGGTGTAATTTCATTTAACATACCGATCGTTGATCCATATGTGCTTGTCGGCATGGATTCCACCACGATTACTCCCGATTCTTCCATTACGAGCCTTACGGGCAGCGCCAGCGGCGTCAGGGCCGAAGCGGGAATAAATTTAAGCCTGGTTCCTTTCACATACCTGCATATTGGCGGCGGTTTTGTGAACGGCGGCATGGGGTACAATATGGGGCTTGGCATAAAATTTTGAAATAGCCGGGTTGCGCGAAACGCGGGCAGTTTTTTAAAATATTTATTTTTCCGTCGGGATTTTTCGCGGCAGGGGCGCTGAAAAAATATTTTTTCAGCCGCTTGACAAAATTTTATAGATTTTGTTATAATTAGCACTTGCTAAAAGCGAGTGCTAATTTAATTTGCGCCCGCTGTTCCGTGAAAATGGAGGCGTCAATACGGCACTTTTAGCAGTTTATAAAATCCAACAGGAGGTGAACGGTATGAAAATGAGACCGTTAGGAGACAGGGTTCTTGTAAAACCGCTGGAGCAGAAAGAAGTCAAAAAAGGCGGAATTATTATTCCTGACACGGCCAAAGAAAAGCCGCAGGAAGGAGAAGTGGTTGCGGTAGGAAAGGGAAAAATCGGAGACGACGGCAAGCTTATCCCCATGGATTTAAAGGTCGGCGACAAAGTGCTTTACGGAAAGTATTCCGGCACGGAAGTTAAGATAGAGGATGTTGAACACCTGATTATGCATCAGGACGATATCCTTGGAATAATAGAATAAAATTACCTGAGGTGATATAAAATGGCTAAACAAATTATTTACACGGATGAGACAAGAAAAGCTATAAAAAACGGCGTGGACAAACTCGCCAACGCGGTAAAAGTAACGCTTGGGCCCAAAGGCCGCTATGTGGTGCTTGACAAAAAATTCGGTTCACCCACCGTCACCAACGACGGAGTGACCATTGCAAAAGAAATTGAGCTTGAGGACCCGTTTGAAAATATGGGCGCCCAGCTTGTAAGAGAAGTCGCTTCTAAAACAAACGATGTAGCCGGCGACGGCACAACCACCGCCTCCGTGCTTGCCCAGGCCATAATTACCGAAGGCCTTCGCAACATTACCGCCGGAGCCAATGCCATGCATATAAAACGCGGCATAGACAAGGCGGTCAGCGCGGTAGTAGACGAGATCAAAAAACTCGCAAAACAGGTTAAAACAAAAGAAGAGATAGCCCAGATAGCCGCGATTTCGGCCAACGATAAAGAAATAGGATCTCTGATAGCCGAGGTTATGGATAAAGTGGGAAAAGACGGTGTAGTTACGGTAGAAGAGGGTAAATCCGCCGAGACCAGCAAAGAGCTTGTGGAAGGCATGCAGTTTGACCGCGGCTATTCCTCGCCGTATTTCGTTACAGACGCCGAGAGAATGGAAGCCATTCTTGAGGATGCCTACATTATTATAACCGATAAGAAGATCTCCTCAATGCAGGAAATCCTCCCGCTTCTTGAAAAAGTCGTCCAGACAGCGAAGCCTTTCCTTATAATATCCGAAGATGTTGAGGGCGAAGCGCTCGCGACTCTCGTGGTAAACAGGCTGCGCGGAACCCTTAAGGTTGCCGCGGTAAAGGCCCCGGGTTTCGGCGACAGAAGAAAAGAGATGCTTCAGGACATCGCCATATTGACCGGCGGCACTGTGATCTCGGAAGAGACCGGCATGAAGCTTGATAAATCTACCCTTGAGCTTCTCGGCAGAGCCAAGAGAATAGTAATCGGCAAAGAGAATACCACGATTGTTTCCGGAGCCGGCGACAAAAAAGAGATTGAGAAACGCATCTCCCAGATCCGCAAACAGATTGAAGAAACCAAGTCCGACTACGATAAAGAAAAACTCCAGGAAAGGCTCGCGAAACTTGTGGGCGGAGTGGCTGTGATATATGTCGGCGCCGCGACAGAGACCGAAATGAAGGCGAAAAAATTCAAGGTTGAAGACGCTATGCACGCGACTCGCGCCGGAGTTGAAGAGGGAATAGTGCCCGGAGGCGGAGTAGCCATTCTGCGCGCCCAGGGAGCCCTTGATAAACTCAAAGGCGACGATGCCGACGAACAGACCGGCATCAATATTGTCCGCCGAGCCCTTGAAGAGCCTATCCGCAAAATCGCGGAAAACGCTGGCGTTGACGGTTCAATTGTGGTTGATAAAGTCAGAAATAATAAAGATCCCAATTTCGGTTTTGACGCCGATACCACTCAGTATGTGGACATGATCAAGGCCGGAATAGTTGACCCTGCTAAGGTTACGCGCTCGGCGCTTCAGAACGCTTCTTCCATTGCGGGACTGCTTCTGACCACCGAAGTGCTCGTGGCAGATATACCTGAAAAGAAAAATTCCGGGCCTTCCATGCCGCAGATGCCGCCCGAGTATTAAAATCAGGGATAAAACGAACAGCAAATAACAGATAAAATGGGCCCCAAATAGCCGTAAACCGGCTGTTTGGGGTTCTTTATTTATATTGAAAAATATGCTATAATTACGAATCCAGAAATGCTAAAAGATAATATCAATTCAGTTATCGGCAGGATAGCTGCCGCTTGCCAAAAAGCGGGCAGGGAGCCCGGTTCAGTAACCCTGATCGGAGTTACGAAGACCGTTCCGGCGGTTACGGTCAGCGAAGCTATATCTCTCGGCATTAAAGACATCGGCGAGAATAAAATACAGGAAGCCCAGGTAAAATTCAGCCTGATCTCAGCCGGAAATATAGAAGTCAGAAAACATTTTATCGGGCATCTTCAGACAAATAAGGCGAAAAAAGCCGTTGAGCTCTTTGATTTAATACAGTCGGTTGACAGCCTTAGGCTTGCAACGGAGATAAATTCGTGCGCGGCCGCCTCGGGCAAAGTTCAGGACTGCCTTATTGAGGTCAAGGTTTCAGCTGAAAACACAAAGTTCGGGCTGGCTCCGGAAGCAGTGCGGGATTTTATCGCTCAGGCCCGGAATTTATCCAACATAAGGTTGCGCGGAATAATGGGTATGGCCCCGTATTTTGATGACAGAGAAAATGCTAGGCCGTATTTCGCGCGGTTAAAATCAATTTTTGATTCATGTAAGCGGGATTTTGAAAGTTTTGAGATATTATCCATGGGGATGTCGGGAGATTTTGAGTCAGCCATAGAGGAAGGCTCCACGATGGTCAGGGTAGGCAGCGCGATTTTCGGAGAGCGGAAATACAATGGGTAAGAAAATAGTTTTTATAGGCGCAGGAAATATGGCTGAGGCCGTAATAAACGCGCTTTTAAGTAACGCTAAATATAAAAGATCCGAAATATTAGCTTCGGATATTAACGGCAAAAGGCTCGCTTATATCCGCAAAAAATACGGTGTCGCGGTTGAGCCTGATCCGGCCAGGGCCTGCGCCGAGGGCAAAATTGTTCTGCTGGCCGTCAAGCCTCAGCAGATGGAAGAACTTCTGAGCTATTGCGGCCGGTTCATAAACAAAGACAGCCTGGTTATTTCAATAGCGGCAGGCATAACCACTAAGTTCATTGAAAACTATTTGCCTGAAGGAACCGCTGTTGTCAGGGTCATGCCTAATACTCCCGCGCTGGTTTCAATGGGCGCGGCCGGAATTTCAAAAGGGAAATCCGCCGGCAAAAAAGCCTTAAGCGCCGCCCGGGGAATATTTGCCTCCGCGGGGCTTGCCGTCATTGTTCCCGAATCAAAACTTAACGCCGTTACCGCTCTTTCGGGTTCGGGGCCCGCGTATATTTTTTATGTCGCTCAGTTAATGGAAGAGGCCGGCTTAGAAATGGGTCTGGACGGCAAAACGGCTTCGGAGCTTGCCAGGCAGACGATCGCTGGCGCGGCCGCGATGCTCCGGGGCGACGGCGTCTCCGCGCGCGAGCTGCGGATGAAGGTAACTTCTCCTGGCGGAACGACCGAGGCCGCGGTAAAATATATGCAGGAAAACAAACTTCCCGGGATATTTAAAAACGCGATGAAAAAAGCTAAAAAAAGAGCCGGCGAACTAGCCAGGTAAGCAAAAGGGGTATTTATTTAATGATAATAAAAGTCAGAGTAATCCCTAACGCAAAGAAAAACGAGGTTGTCGGAAGAATTGGCTCCATCTTAAGGGTAAAAGTATCGGCGCCCGCGGTTGAAGGAAAGGCGAACTGCGAGCTCTGCGAGTTTCTTGCCGAGTTTTTTGAAGTGAAGAAAAGCATGGTCCTGCTGAGAAAAGGCGAGCGGGGCCGCGAAAAAACAATAGAGATATGCGGCCGTTCGGAAGAAGAGCTTGAGGAAGTCCTGGAAACCATCCCTTAGAGCATTTCGGCTGGCGGTTTGACGGCAAGATGCGGATAGATTTTATTCGCGTTTTGCGTTTTTATTTTAAAGATAGTTTTGGCACGGCTGTCCAAGAGCCTTAATAAGGCCGCGTCATTGCGATCTCCCGCAGGGAGAGAAGCAATCCCGTAGTAAAAATGATTCCGTAGCTGCGCAGCTTGCCGCGCGTTCCGTAAAGTGTCGTCATTCCCGACACCTGATTTTAACTTTCTTTGGGCGAGCAAAGAACGATAATAAAGAAACTCGCCACCCGCGAGCCATTCGCAAAAGTATTTTGGCAGTCTTGCAAACTCCCTGCCTTGTCGGCAGGTCAAACAGGCAAGACTGAAGGCCTCCAAAAATTCTTTTGCTCATAATCGGCTCGGAAGGGGTACGCAACCCAAAAGCCCCTTAAAGGCTTAAGTCACAACTGTGCCGTCATTCCGGAGAGTTTCTGTCCCGCGGCGAAAAATCACCCGTCTTTGGACGGGTGAAGAATGCTTCGCATTCGCCTGGGAGGCCGGCTGATTTTATTCAAAGCATTGGGCCGCCACTCCGGAATCCAGAAGTAAGACTAACAGACTGTGTCATAACTGCCATTAACGAGGACTTTGAGTTGCTGTCATGCTGAACGCAGTGAAGCATCTCTATGGTAACAATAACTTCGCGATCCTTCGCTAACGCTCAGGATGACATTGCCACACAGTCTGTAAAGGCTGGATCCCAGACTACTGCCTCTGGGATGACGACACAGAAGCGCTACACGCCGTCATTCCGGAGAGTTTCCGTCCGGAATCCAGAACAATGGCATTTTGTTAATGACTCAAGGAAGTGGATCCCAGATTACTGCCTCTGGGATGACGACACAGAAGCGTCGTTCACTTATAACTTACAACTTAAAACTTATAGCTTAAAATGTTTTGTCCGGAATCCACAAAACGCCGTCGTTCTGAGTCCGCTGTGGCGGGCGAAGAATCTCGTTGTAAAAAATGTAGTCATTCCATTTCAAGAAGTCATTAAATTTTTCAGCCGTTCAAAAAAAGTTTAGGGTAATCACAGCGGATAGAGGCGATTTATGATAAGAACGCTTTATTGGAAAAACAACAGAGTATACATATTAAACCAGCTGCTCCTGCCTTCCAGGATACGCTATGTGGAATGCGGGAATTATGAATCCGTTTACCGTGCCATTAAGGATATGATTATCCGCGGCGCGCCCGCTATTGGCGTGGCGGCGGCGTTTGGCATGGCGCTCGCGGCGCTTGAAAAAGATTTTAAGTCTCTTTCGGCCATGAAATCCTATCTTTTGAAAGCCGCCGGAAGGCTTGCCTCAAGCCGGCCGACAGCCGTTAATCTTTTCTGGGCCCTTAAGAGAATTGAAGATATCGTGGACGGTTTCTCGGGAACTCCCGAGGGGCTCAAGTCCCGGCTTGTCAGGGAGGCTCTTGAGGTCTACGACGAAGATATTTCTGTAAACAAAAGGATCGGGAGCTACGGCGCCGCGCTTCTTAAGAAAAATTCCATGGTTATTACCCACTGCAACGCGGGCGCTCTCGCGACGGCCGGTTACGGCACCGCTCTTGGAGTTATCCGCTCCGCCTACAGCCAGGGCAAAATTAAATTGGTATATGTTGATGAAACCCGCCCCTATCTTCAGGGAGCCAGGCTCACCGCGTGGGAAATGAAACAGGAGAAGATTCCTTACAGGCTTTTGACCGACAATATGGCGGGCCACATTATGAAAACCTGCGGGATTGGAGCTGTTATAGTCGGAGCCGACCGCATAGCCGCCAACGGCGACGCCGCCAACAAGATAGGCACCTACTCTCTGTCAATACTTGCCAGATACCATAAAGTCCCATTTTATGTGGCCGCGCCGGTTTCAACGATTGACCCAAAAACCTCAAACGGCGGCAGGATAGTCATAGAAGAGCGTTCGGTAAAGGAAGTGCTTTATGTAAACGACAGGCTCATAGCTCCCAAGGGCACGATAGCCTGCCACCCGGCTTTTGATGTCACGCCCGCCGGGCTGATAACGGCCATAATAACCGAGAACGGGGTTTTTAAGCCCGGAGAAATAAAAAAAGCATTGAGGCAAAAATAAAACTATCATGGATTATTCAAAAACAGTAAATCTCCCGCAGACTAATTTCCAGATGAAGGCGAACCTTCCCGCCCGCGAGCCCGTTTTTCAGAAAGAGTGGGATGATAAAAAAATCTATCATAAGATGCGGGAAAAAAATTCCGGCAGGCCCGTGTTTGTGCTTCATGACGGCCCGCCCTACGCCAACGGCCACATACACCTCGGGACCTCTCTAAATAAAATTCTTAAAGACATAATAATAAAACACAAGGCAATGTCGGGTTTTGACGCTCCTTATACTCCCGGTTGGGACTGCCACGGCCTGCCCATTGAACAGCAGTGCCTCAAGGACATGAAACTTGACAAGCACAAGGTGGAAAGAGTGGCCTTCCGCAAACAGGCCGCGGCTTTCGCGAAAAAATTTATAGACATTCAGAGAAACGAATTCAAACGCCTCGGGGTGCTCGGCGACTGGGAAAAGCCGTACCTGACGCTGGACCCGAAATATGAAGGGGCGATAGCCGGAGTTTTCGGCAGGCTCGCCAAAGAAGGCTACATATTCAGGCAGAAAAAACCGGTTTACTGGTGCCCGACCTGCGAAACCGCCCTCGCCGACGCCGAAGTGGAATACGCCAACCATATTTCCCATTCGGTTTATGTTAAGTTTAAAGTAGTTTCTTCTCCGGTAAAGCTTGAAAAAGATACCAGCGTTTTAATCTGGACGACTACCCCGTGGACCCTGCCCGCCAATGTCGCCCTGGCTTTCCATCCCGAGTCCGATTATGTGAATGCCGAACTTAAAGGCAGCGACGGCTCCAGGGAACTGCTTGTGCTTTCAAAAAAGCTTCTGCCGGTCGTAGCCGAAAAAATTGGAGCTTCGGAATATAAAATTCTCAGCGGTTTCGGCGGCAAGGACCTTGAAGGGATAATTTGCAAAAACCCTCTGGTTGAACGCGAATCAAAGGGAGTTCTCGCCGATTATGTAACCCTTGAGGACGGCACGGGCGTGGTGCATATCGCCCCGGGCCACGGCCAGGAAGACTATGCCGTGGGCCTTAAGTACAAGCTTGATATTATTTCTCCGGTTAACGACCGCGGAATTTTCACCGACGAGGTGCCGGAATTTAAAGGGCATAAGGTTTTCGCCGCCAATCCGCTTATTGTGGAAAAACTTAAAGGCCTTGGCGCGCTTTTATTTGACGAAAAATTTGAGCACTCCTATCCGCACTGCTGGCGCTGCAAAAAGGCCGTGATATTCAGGGCCACGCCGCAGTGGTTTATGAGCGTTGAGCATAATAACCTTCGCGCCCGGCTGCTTGAGGCCGCGGGCAAAGTCAGTTGGGTTCCGGCTTACGGCCAAAACCGCATGACGGGCATGCTGGAGACCAGGCCCGACTGGTGCTTAAGCCGCCAGCGGCTCTGGGGCGTGCCGATACCGATTTTTTACTGTACCGAGTGCGGCGAGCCAGTTGTTGACGATAAAATAATCTCTCATATCGCTTCGCTTTTCTCCGAAAAAGGCGCCGATATATGGTTTGAGAAAACCGCGGAAGAACTTCTTGCGGGGCACAATCCTCAATGTTCTAAATGTTCCGGAAAAACTTTCAGAAAAGAGGAAGATATCCTTGATGTCTGGTTTGATTCCGGCGTATCTTCCGAGGCGGTGCTGGCCAGCGGAAACTTTGATTCGCTGAGGCTTCCCGCGGACATGTACCTTGAGGGAAGCGACCAGCATAGAGGCTGGTTCCAGACCTCGCTCATGCCGGCTGTCGCTCTAAGAGGCCAGGCTCCGTATAAGACTGTTCTGACCCACGGTTTCGTGGTGGACGGAGAAGGCAAGAAAATGTCCAAGTCAGTCGGGAATGTTATTCTGCCCGGCGAGATAATAGAGAAATACGGAGCCGACATTCTCAGGCTCTGGGTTTCCACCAGCGATTACCGCGAGGATATAAGAATATCGCAGGAAATACTTAAAGGCTTAATTGATTCGTACCGCAAAATCCGCAATACCCTGCGTTTTCTGATGGGAAATATCTACGGCCTAAATGACCAAACCCGTCTTCCGCTCGCTCAAATGCGACAGATTGACCGCTTCGCCTTGAGCCGCCTGCAGGACCTCATAAAGGAAGTCTCGGCAGCCTATGAAACCTATGAGTTTCACAAAGCGGCGGGTTCCATAAACAATTTCTGCACGGTATTTTTGAGCGGATTTTACCTTGACGCACTCAAAGACACGCTTTACTGCGACGGAACGGACTCGCTTAACAGAAGAAGCGCCCAGAGCGCGCTTTACGAGATAAGCTCTGTTATCATAAGGCTCGTCGCTCCGATACTTTCCTTTACCGCGGAAGAGGCCTGGCAGGAAATGAGAAGTTCCGACAACCGCCTGCCGGACTCGGTTTTTCTTGCGGAATTCCCGAAATACGATGAATCGCTTAAAATCTCAGCTGCGGATCTGGAGAAATGGGCGAAGCTTTTTGAACTGAGGGAAAAAGCCATGACGGCTTTTGAGGCTCTGCGAAAAAACAAGGAGATCGGTTCAAACCTTGAAGCCCGCGCCGAGGTTGTTCTGGAAAAAGGTTTTGCCTCAAAATATAATGTTGACGCCGAGACGGTTTCACTTTCAATCGGCACCTGGGACGCGGCTATAAAGGAAGGCGAAACTCAGGATGTTTCCGCCTCAAAATCCACCCGTGAAAAATGCCAGAGATGCTGGCGCCATAAAGAAGATGTCAGTAAAAATAATAAATTCTCAGAAAACCTCTGCCCGCGCTGCGTAAGCGAGCTGGAAAAGTCCGCTCCCAAGGGGGAATAAACTGAAAAAATTTATTTTGTATTCAGGCGCGTTGATCGGTTTAGATCAGCTGACAAAATACCTGGTTACGGCTAATTTGTTCCAGGGAGAAAGCCTGACGCTCGCGCCTTTTTTAAACCTGGTTTATGTAGTCAATACCGGCGTGGCTTTCAGCATGTTCAGAGGTTTTAGCGGCTCAAACACAGTCTTTACCCTGTTCTCGTTTACAGCTGTTTCCGTAGCCTTGCTTTGGTATCTGAAAAACAGGCGCCGGGTGCCGCAGTATCTTAAGCTTCCGCTTCTGCTTGTATTTTCGGGAGCCGTCGGCAATCTCATTGACAGGATAGCGAGAGGCGGCGTCGTTGATTTTATTGATTTTAGTATCGGCTCATACCACTGGCCGGCTTTCAATGTGGCTGACTCCTGTATAACCATCGGCGCGGTGCTCCTCATAATAGATTTTATGATTTCAGGCAAACCGAAAAATGAAGCCCGGTGATTTAAACCCAAATTTTGCATCAGGACACGGAATTCGTCAAACCCTGTGGGACTTTTTCATCCTAAAAAAGCTCAACCGTAGTCACCGCTACGCTTCCTCTTTTTTAGTCAAAAAAGCCTCTGCCTTGTTCGCCTCGGTTCTCGCGCCTAATGCAAAATTCGGGTTAAACGCGGCGGCGCCGTTACTGAGCCAAAGCTATTCGCCGGCGTATCGGACAGCATAATGTTTCCAACAATTTTTGAATTCGGGCCGGTAACTTTAAGAACCTACGGGCTTCTCGTGGCGGCAGGCTTGTTTTTTGGCCTGCGCTACATGCTGAGCCGGGCAAACAGATTCTCCATCACAAAAGACAGCGTCTACGACGCGGTGCTGTTCGCGGTGCTATTCGGAATTATCGGCGCCCGCCTCAATTATGTGGTAGTAGAATGGGACTTATACGCCGGTAATTTAATTGACATTTTCAAAGTCTGGCAGGGCGGGCTGGTTTACTACGGCGGTTTTGTTTTCGCGGCCGGCGCCATATTTGTTTTTGCCGCCCGCCGCAAAATAAATATCTGGAAACTAACCGATATTTTCGCCCCTGCCGTGGCGCTTGGGCATGTGTTCGGCAGGCTGGGTTGTTTTTTCGCGGGCTGCTGCTACGGAAGGGAATGCCATCTTCCCTGGGCGGTGGAATATACAAGCTCCGCGGCGCTTGCTCCGACTGGCATAAGCCTTCATCCGGTTCAGCTTTACGAGGCGGCCGGCAACTTTGTCATATTTTTGTTCCTTGACGGATTTTTAAGGCGCAATAACAGGCCGGGCCGGGTTCTGGCGATGTACCTTGCGCTTTATTCTGCTCTGCGTTTCGCGGTTGAATTTTTCAGAGGCGACGAGAGAGGCTCCTATATTCTGGGCCTGTCGCCGGCTCAGAGTTTGTCGTTACTGTCCCTGTTGGCGGGCCTGATTATTTTTTTTACAAGGAAAAATGAAAGATAAAATAATTTTGAAAGTGGAAACAGCCGGAACGCGCGTGGATGCCTACCTTGCATCATGCTTAAAGGAATACTCGCGCGGTTATTTTCAGCGCCTGATAGATATGGGACATGTGCTGGTCAATTCTCAGAAAACAGCCTCGTCCTGCAGGCTCAAGGAAGGCGATGAGATTGAAATTATAATAGTAAACAAAGAAAATAAAATTAAGCCGGAAAATATTCCTCTTGAGATAGTTTACGAAGATAAAGACATCATTGTAGTCAACAAACGGCCGGGGCTTGTGGTTCATCCCGCCTGCGGGCATCCCGAAGGCACGCTTGTAAACGCGCTGGCCGGCCATTTTAAAGGCAAGTTTGTTCCGTACCTTGTGCACCGGCTTGACAAAGACACCTCCGGCGTAATGGTCGTGGCAAAGAATGAAAAAGTTAAGGCAAGCCTGGTGAAGCAGTTTCAAAACAGAACAATCAGCAAGGAATATATAGCTGCCGTCGGCGGAAATGTTTCGGAAAATGAGGGCAGGATAGAGGCTCCTCTGGGCCGGTCGCACCAGGACAGGCGAAAAATAGTGGTGGGGCCGCTGGCAAAGAAAATGGCAATAACCGAGTTTAAGGTTTTAAGCCGACACAGCGGATATACGGTGGTAGCGGCGCACCCGATAACCGGAAGGACTCACCAGATAAGAAGCCATTTCGCGTTCATAGGCCACCCCGTGCTGGGAGACGAGACTTACGGCGGGCCGCTGAAAATAGGCGAGAAGTCCTTTGAACGGCAGTTCCTGCATGCGCATAAATTATCTTTTACGCATCCTTCAAAAGCAAAGAAGGTTGAATTTTCGGCAAAACTGCCGAAAGATATGGCATGGCTGTCCAAAAAACATTGAGGCTATTATGAAAAAATATTTATGTTTGTCCGTAATTCTGCCGTTATGCTTCTTTTCGGCGGCGCTGGCGCTTGACCAGGGCACGACCGCTCAGCAGCAAGCGGTGATTTCAACCGCTGCGGTGGCCGCGGCAGCCTTCCCCAGGGAAGAGCGCGAGGTAAACAGCGCCCTAAGCGATTTGAACTATAAGCTTGAGTATCTTAAGGGAAGATACGATTCGGTTTCAGCCGAAATTGAGGCCATGAAGAAAGCCGACAGGGATCTCAAAAAGATGATTTCCGACCAGGGCGCCCTGCGTTTGGATCAGAACAGGGTCAAGGATCTGGACGCTGAGCTTGGTGTCATTCGTTCCGAAATAGCCCAGATAAGGGAAGATGTGGGCTATCTTAAGTCAATGTCGGCAAAAAGTACGGAGCCGAGCAAAACTGATATTTTAAAGTCGCCGTGGGTTACGGCCGGTTCTTTTGTCCTGGCATTGCTCGCGCTTTTGATAGGTTAATTGCGAATTCAAGTCAGTTGAAAAAGTGTTTTGGTCTGTCTTTGCGAGGAGTGCAACGACGAAGCAATCTCGTAGTTTCCGATGGTGAGGCGAGATTGCCTCTCTCCCTTCGGGAGATCGCAATGACAGGGCATTTTTAAGGGTTTTTCACTTGACTCAATTTCCTAACACTACGGTAAGGGCCTGTCAACCACCGGTCGCTGTCTGAATATAAAACCATTTGATTTAGCCATACTATTTTAATAAAATCTACCTATGAAGAACAAAGGGCTTTTAATAGTCATCTCGGCTCCCTCGGGGGCCGGCAAATCAACTCTCTGCGATACGATAATCGCGAGGAACCGTAATTTCCGCCGTTCAATTTCCTGCACCACGAGGCCCCCGAGGCCCGGCGAAAAAAACGGGCGCGACTATTATTTTCTCTCAAAGCAGAAGTTCCAGAGCCTCATTCGTTCCGGCGGGCTGGTTGAGTGGGCTGTCGTGCACGGCAACTATTACGGCACTCCCAAGGCGCCGCTGAAAAAGAATATCGCCCTGGGAAGAGATGTTATTCTTAATATTGATGTGCAGGGCGGGTTCAGCGTAAAAAAGCATTTTAACAATTCGGTTCTCATATTTGTAATGGCTCCGTCTTTTAAGGATCTTGAGAAAAGGCTGAAGGGCCGCGGGCAGGACAGCGAAGAAGTTATCAGAAGAAGGCTCCTTAACGCTAAAAATGAGATAGCCTGCTTAAAAAAATACGAGTATCTTGTTATAAACGACAAGCTGAACAGGGCCGCGCTGGAAATTGAGGCCATAATTCTGGCCGAGCACAGAAGAGTCAGAAATATTTCAAACACAAGTTTTAAAAAATAGAATTATTCCGCTGGCCGGAATCAAGGAGGAAGCACAAGTGAGCGAAACGAAGAAACCTGGCAAAAAGATGATGCTTGATTTCAAAGAAGGAAGGTTCCATCTGATAAAGGTTATTAGGGACTGGTCCATTCTTCTCAAAAGGTCCGATGAAGGAAAAAATCTGAGCAATTCCGAGCTTATTAAAAAAGCCATGGATGATGTTACCTCGGGAGTTGTCACCGAGGACGAGATAAATAAAGCCACCGCCAAGGCCGCGAAGTCCGCGCCCGAGAAAGAAGAAGAGGGCGAAGAAAAGACCGTGAAAGAAGAGAAAGATGAAAAACCAAAGAAAAAAGGCTGAGCCGTTGTCCGGCAGGAAAATACTGCTGGGCATAAGCGGTTCCATAGCGGCCTACAAGGCTCCGGAGCTTGTGAGGCTTTTGCGCGCGCGCGGTGCGTCGGTAAAATGCCTGCTTACCGTAAACGGGGCCCGTTTTGTCACGCCGCTTACGCTTCAGACGGTCTCGGCTAATAAAGTATATCAGGATATGTTTGATTCATCGGACTGGGAGATGGACCACATATCCCTTTCAGACTGGGCGGATATGATAATAATCGCTCCCGCCAGCGCCGACGCGATAGCGCGGCTTGCGTGCGGAAGAGCCCAGGACCTGCTTTCAAGCGTGGTGCTGGCATTTGATAAAAAAGTGCTTATCTGTCCGGCCATGAACGACGGTATGTGGAAAAATCCGGCCACGAAAAGAAACATCGCGCTCCTTAAGGAGTATGGAATGTATTTTGCCGGCCCGGATAAGGGAGAGCTTGCCTGCGGTGTTATCGGTTCCGGCCGGCTCACCGACTTAAATAACATCCTGCGCACGGCCGATACAATCCTTTCAAAATAACCCAATTCAACACAGGAAATACATGCGTAAAATTGTTTTGCCGTTATTATTGCTTTTAAACTCCGCGCTGTTATTAGCCAAAGATTACCCGCGCCCTTCCGGGCATGTCAGTGATTTCGCCGGCGTTATTAACAGCGATTACAGGAGCAGGATAGAGGCCGCGGCCGTTGAACTGGAGCGCAAAACTTCCGCGGAGATCGCCGTTGTTACCGTGGAGAGCCTTGAAAACGGATCTATTGAGGAATTGTCGGAACAGCTTTTCAGCAAGTGGGGCATAGGAAAAAAGGATAAAAATAACGGCATTCTGATTATAGCCGCGGTAAAAGACAAAACGGCCAGAATAGAGGTTGGCTACGGGCTTGAAGGTATTATTCCCGACGGCAAGGCCGGAAGCATTCTTGACTCCTATATGCTGCCTTATTTCAGGCAGGGGAATTTCGGCGAAGGTTTTCTGCAGTCGTCGCTCGCGGTGGCATCTATCATTGCGGCTGACGCCAATGTTGAGCTTTCCGTCAAGCCTGCGGCCCCGCGCAGGAAACCTTCTCAGAACGCGGCCTTCGGCATTCTGGTTTTGTTTATAATAGTTATTTCCATTGTTAACGGTTTAAGAAGAAGAAAATACGGAAGAACAGGCCGCTATTATCCCGGGTACCGCGGCCCCTATATCGGGGGAGGCGGTTTTGGAGGCGGCTTCGGCGGTTTCGGCGGCGGGATGTCGGGTGGCGGCGGGGCTTCGCGCGGCTGGTAGCGGGGCTCAGGAACTTCTGTTTTGCAAGGACGCCGCCATAGACTTGCTGGCGGCTCCGTGAGGGTCCTCCCTGAAGCGTAAGTCGGACCCTCAAGGCCTTGCGCAAACAAAATTCCTTCGCTAGGTGGGATAGTCATGATGGCTCAGGAACTTCTGTTTTGCAAGGACGCCGCCATAGACTTGCTGGCGGCTCCGTGAGGGTCCTCCTTGAAGCGTAAGTCGGACCCTCAAGGCCTTGCGCAAACAGAATTCCTTCGCTGGGTGGGGTAGTCATGATGGCTCAGGAACTTTTGTTTTGCAAGGACGCCGCCATAGACTTGCTGGCGGCTCCGGAATGTTCTATCGGGGATCCAGAATAAAAGTCTTTGTAGTTGCAGAGCTTGCTCTGCGAAGAAAGCAGCTGCGCGTTCCATAAAGCGCTGTCATTCCTGCAGTTGCAGTGCGGCGAATAAGCCGCACAAGCTTGCAACGGGTGCGAGATGTGAGCACACGCAGGAATCCAGAAAAACATCTGGATACCAGCTTCCGCTGGTATGACGACACAAAGAAGTCCGTCGTTCACTTAAAGCTTACAACTTAAAACTTATTACTTAAAATGTTCTGTCTGGAATCCATCAAGTCTGTCATCCCCGAAATGTTCTGTCGGGGATCCAGAATAAAAGTCTTTGTAGTTGCAGAGCTTGCTCTGCGTTTTGCAAAACGCCGTCGTTCTGAGTCCGCCGTGGCGGGCGAAGAATCTCGTTGTAAAAAATGTAGTCATTCCTGCTCCAGCAGGAATCCAGAATAAGGTTTCGGGCGTAATACCAAAAGAATTTAACAGCGACGGATAATTTTAGTCAAAAAGGAAATTGTATGGCATACGGATTGAATGATTATTTAGATGCCTTGAAAAAGAATCTGGGCGGTGAACTTGAATCCGTCATTTTGTACGGCTCCAAGGCCTTCGGCGAGGAACTGAAAGGTTCCGACCATAATCTTCTGGTTGTGCTTGGTTCCGCCAGACCGGAGCTGATGGAAAAGCTCCATTCTGATACGCTGAAATGGACAGCTTTGGGCAACCGCCCGCCCATGTTTTTTACTGCCGGCGAACTGCGCGGCGCCTGCGATGTTTTTCCGATAGAATTTAATGATATAAAAGAGAAGCACAAGGTCCTGCACGGCAGTGATGTCGCGGCAGGGCTTAAAGTGGAAAATACGCATCTTCGCCACGAGTGCGAATACGAGCTAAGAGGCAAACTTTTAAAGCTGAGGCAGTCGTATATAATGTCGGCAGGCAAACCCGGAATTCTGTGCGGTATTATGGCTGATACAGTTTCTTCTGTTGCCGTGCTGTTTCGGCATGTAGTTACGCTTTTCGGCGAGAAGGCGCCGGAGAAAAAATATGATTCCTTTAAAGTTTTATCAGCCCGCACCGGAATTGATGCCGCAATATTTGAAGAGATAATCAGGCTGAGAAACGGAGCAGCGGTAAAAGGGGCCTCGGAAGCCGGGGCGCTGATGGGACAGTATATGTCTCAGATTGAGAAAGTTATTAAAGCTGTTGATGAGATAAAATAATAAAAGCGAAGTTACTCGGAGGAAAAATGAAAAAAGTATTAGCTGCTTTAGGCATTATAGTCGTCTTCTGTCTTATTGTTGCGGTAGGCCTTATTGGAATGTACAACAAGCTGGTGAGCCTAAACGAGAGCGTCACCACGGAATGGTCTCAGATAGACAATCAGCTTCAGAGAAGAAATGATTTAATCCCCAACCTTGTTAACACGGTAAAGGGTTACGCCAAACATGAAAAAGAGCTTTTTGAATTTGTGGCTAACGCCAGAACCAAAATCGGTTCCGCGAAAACCATAAACGAAAAAATAAAGGCCAATCAGGAAATGGACGGAGCCATATCGCGCCTGCTCATGATAGCGGAGCAGTATCCTCAGCTGCGCGCCAGCGAGAATTTCGCGAGGCTGCAGGATGAGCTCGCCGGAACCGAGAACCGGGTCGCCGTGGCGAGGCAGAGATACAACGAAACTGTCAAGGAATACAATGTGCTGGTAAAGCGTTTCCCGAGCAACATCGTGGCTTCTTACGCCGGTTTTGAGAAAAAGGATTCCTATTTTAAAGCCGAGGAAGCAGCCAGGGAAGTTCCGAAAGTCGCTTTCTAAATGAAAAAAACATTTTTGATTACCGCGGGCCCCACAAGAGAATATATTGACCCCGTCAGGTATTTGTCCAACGCCTCGTCGGGATTAATGGGGTATCTTCTGGCCGGAGAGGCCGGTAAACGAGGGCACAAAGTTATTCTTGTAAGCGGGCCTGTAAGCCTTGCCGCTCCCAAAGGGGTTAAGCTTCTTAAGGCCGTTTCTGCCCGCGATATGTTTACCCTTGTCAAAAGCAATATCAGCAAGGCCGATGTAATAATCGCGGCCGCGGCGGTTTCAGATTTCAGGCCCGAGAGGATGCTTCGCCGCAAATTCAAGAAAGATTCCGGAGAGCTTAAACTTAAGCTTGTAAAAAATCCCGATATCGCCGGATACGCCGGATGCGTAAAGGGCGGCAGGGCGCTGGTCGGTTTCTGCCTTGAATCGGAGAATCTTCTGGAGCGGGCGGCGAAAAAACTGAAGGCAAAAAACATGGATCTTGTGGTGGCCAACTATCCTTCTTCAATCGCCGCGCGGAAAACACGGGCCTGGCTTATTGATAAAAAAGGAAAAATAACAGACTCAAAAACCGCGAGCAAAGAAATTCTCGCTAAAAGGATAATTGATGAATCGCTCGCAATACTCTCAGCTTCTTAAACTCGCGAAAGGCTGCCTCGCGGAATATCTGGCTTTTGGCGAAGAGGAAATAATACTGCCTGCAACGGCGGTCAAAACCGTCAAAGCGGCCGCGCCCGGCGGCAAGCTCCCGACGCTTGAAGAATACAAAAAACAGATTTCCGGTTGCCGCAAGTGCCCCCTTGGAAAATCCCGCCTGAATTTTGTTTTCGGCGTGGGTAATCCCAAAGCGCGGCTCATGTTCGTGGGAGAAGGCCCGGGTTTTGACGAAGACCACAAGGGAGAGCCGTTTGTGGGGCGCGCCGGCCAACTGCTTACAAAAATTATTGAATCCATCGGCCTTAAAAGGGAAGATGTTTTTATAGCCAATGTGGTGAAATGCCATCCCATGATAGACCCCAGCGATCCTGAAAAAAGGGCCAACGACAGGCCGCCAACGCCCGAAGAAGCCGCCGAGTGCATCGGTTATCTTGAAAAACAAATAGACATTATCAAGCCCGAGTTTATCTGCGCGCTCGGCTCTTCCGCCGCCAAAGCTTTGCTTGCCACGGAGATTACCATAAGCAAGCTTCGCGGCCGTTATTACGATTACCGCGGAGCCAAACTTCTGCCGACCTTTCATCCGGCCGCGCTTCTGCGCAACCCGGTGTACAAGAAAGATGTTTGGGAAGACATGAAAATGCTCAAGCGTTCAATGGGTATATAAACGGTTTGTATGCTTTATTGCGAAGTCGCTCTCTCTCTGCCACTTGAAAAAACCTTCCACTACTCCATACCGGAGAACCTGCGCGGCACCATCGCGCCCGGCATGAGGGTTGTCGTTCCTTTCGGGAAAAGCAAGTCCGTTGGGTTCGTTCTCAAACTGCTGGAAACTTCCGATGTGGAAACCGTAAAAGATATCATTTCTTCCCTGGACAGCGAACCGATTCTAACCCCCCAACTTTTGTCGCTTGCAGAATGGATCTCAAAGAGTTATTGCTCCAGTCTCGGCGAGGCGCTATTTACCATAATTCCCGGAAATCTCAGGGCTCCGAAAAGAATACCCAAAAATAAGCCCGGCGCTGAGGCGCTTCCCGAGCCGGACAACGCCCACACGCTGAGCGAGGCGCAGGAAAAGTCTGTTATGCCGATTTATGAGGCCATGCGCCAGGGCAAAAACGAGACTTTTCTTCTCCACGGAGTCACAAGTTCCGGCAAGACCGAAGTTTACCTTAACTGCATACGCGATTCGCTTTCGCGCGGCAGGCCCGCGATTTTCCTTCTGCCCGAAATTTCCCTCACTCCCCAGTTTATAAAGATAGTAAAGGGCCGTTTTCCCGGCAGGGTCGGCGTGTGGCACAGCCAGCTTTCCGCCGGAGAAAGGTACAGGACCTGGGACGCGGCGCGCCGCGGTGAAATAAGCGTCATGCTCGGGGCGCGCTCGGCCGTATTCGCGCCGTTTAAAAATCCGGGACTGATAATAATTGACGAGGAGCACGAGTCCACCTACAAGCAGGAAAACAGGCCCGCCTATCTGACGCGCGATGTCGCCATAGCGAGAGCCGCGATAGAAAAAGCCGCCGTGGTTTTAGGTTCCGCAACCCCCAGCGTGGAGTCGTACTGGAAGGCAAAAAAAGGCGAGTTCACTCTGCTGGAGCTTTCGGAGAGAGTGGACTCAAGGAATCTTCCGCCCGTAAGAATCGTGGAGTCGGGCCATTTGGGCAGGGCCTCAAAAATTTTGTCAAAGCCGCTCATTGAAGCCCTGACAAGAGTGCTGGCCCGGCGCGAGCAGGCGATAATATTTTTAAACCGCAGGGGTTTTTCTCCCGGGATAATCTGCCCTTCCTGCGGGCAGGTGTGGCAGTGCCCGCACTGCGCCATATCTCTGGTGTTTCACCGAGAGCCCGAAGGCCTCAAGTGCCACTATTGCGGCTACTCTCAGGCCTGGCCGGGAAAATGCCCTTCCTGCGGGGAGAACAACCTCGCGCTTTTCGGCGTCGGCACGCAGAAAGTGGAAATGGAATTAAAAAGGCTCTTCCCCCAGGGGCGGGTATTCCGCCTGGACCGGGACACCGCCTCAAAAAAAGGCGTTTACGAGACTGCCTACCGTGAATTTAAAAACGAGAATTTTGACATACTGCTCGGCACACAGATGGTCGCCAAGGGATTTGATTTTCCCAGGGTAACGCTTGTGGGTGTAGTGGATGCCGACACGGCGCTTTACCTTCCGGATTTTCGCGCTCCCGAGAGGACCTTTCAGCTTATCACTCAGGTGGCGGGCCGTTCCGGAAGAAGCGATCTGGGCGGAGAGGTTATTGTTCAGTCAAAGCATTCTTCGCATTACGCTCTGCTCGCGGCCCAGAAACACGATTACGCTTCATTCTACGAGAAGGAGCTTGAGTTCCGCAGGCAGACAAATTACCCGCCTTTCACAAGGCTCTGCAACATGATTTTTCGCGGCAGAAACGAGAAGCGCGTTATGGAGGGCTGCGCGGCTTCGGCGGAAGCGCTTTCAAAAATTATTAAGGAGAACAAACTTTCTCTTGAATTGCTCGGGCCGTCTCAGGCGGCGCATTCAAAACTCAGGAATTTATTCCGTTACCAGCTCCTCTTAAAGGGCGGAATCAAAGAAATATATTTTGCCGCGGACAAGATCCGCTCCTTTAATATGCCAGGGGTTCTGGTCAATATTGACATAGACCCGCTTTCAATTATTTGACGGCTATCAAATTATGTCCAAGAAAAATAAAGAAGTATCACCCGTCGGATTCAATAGCCTGCTGGCGGCCGCGATTTTTCTGGCGCTGGCCTATATTTTTTTAAATCCGTATTACCTTTTCCCGGACGGGCAGGGGTATTTTTCTTACCTGCCTTCGCTGGTGTTTGACGGCGATATTGATTTTTATAACGAATTTACTAATATGCGGATACCCGTGCCGCCCGCTGTCACTTCCCAGGGTTACATAAGCAATATCTGGTCTTTCGGTTCGGCATTTTTCTGGCTTCCTTTCTATTACGCGGGCAGGATATTCATGCCGCAGGGAACAGGGCCCTACTCAGGCTGGTTCTGGTTCTGGACGAACATGGGCACGCTGTTTTATTCTTTCTGCGCCTTCACGCTTATAGTTTCAGCCCTTAAGCGCCTCCGCTACAAAGACAACGCGGTTCTGATAGCGCTTCTTGCTTTTGCGGGCACGCCGATGCTGTTTTACTCCGCGGCGGTTTCCTCAACATCCCACTCTATAACGGCTTTCGCCTCTTCGCTTTATATTTATGCCTGGCTCGCGTCTCTTGAAAACTACGCGGATTTCAGGCGCTACCTGCTGCTCGGATTATCAGGCGGTCTGCTGGCCATGGTAAGGCCGCAGGAGGCGCTTTTCGCGCTTGTTCTGCCTGCTGAAATCCTGTTCAGGGTGTTTGAGCGCAGGATAAGCGCGGGGAAGTCGCTTCTTCTGCTTTCCGTGGCGCTGGCGGCGTTTATCGCGGGGATTTCGCCGCAGCTTTTTCTGTGGCGGTTTATTGACGGCTCATTTTTCTCGGCGCCCGCGAAATTCAACCTTTCTTTGGAATACTTTGCCTTAGGGAAAGTATTGTTTTCCAGTTATCACGGAATGCTTTTGTGGACTCCGCTGTTTTTTGCCTCGTTCGCCGGCCTGCTGCTGGGGGCAGGAAAAAAAGCCGTGATATTCGTGCCACTTCTGGTTGTATTTGTTTCCCAGATTTTGATAAACGCCTCCTGCGTCGCTTTTTGGGAGGGATATTCCTTCGGGTTGCGCCAGATGACAAGCCTTCTGCCCGTTGCGGCGCTGGGTATAGCAGAGCTTTTAGCCTCCGGCGAGGGCAGGCCGAAAGTAAAAGCGGCTCTCTGGTGCGCCGCGGCGTTTTGCGCCGCCTGGACCCTGGGCCTGTTTTTTGCCTATTACAACGGCCTTGATCTTCTGGGGTTTGTTTCCGCCAAAGACATAGTTGCCGGCCAGTCGCGCATTTTTTCAAATATTTCGGCTTTTGTTTCAAAAACCGTCTCGCGCGACAGGATAGACGGCGGCGCGTTTTTCCTTCTGTCCGTGTTTTCGCTCCTGGCGTTCTGGCTGTTTTCGGGATTTAAAAAACTTATTGAGAGGCGCCGCTACATAGCCGCCTCAGTCCTTATAGTTTCACTGGCGGCTGTCGTAAATTATGTTATTATAAAAGCGCATATTAACAGGCCGCCGGCGCATACGCTTGACGGCGGGGCGATCAGCTCCGACAAGCTCGGAGATTTCTTTATTGAGCAGGTCAATGAACTCAAGAAAAAATATTCACTGTAAGAGGGTCATTTTTCCCATACGGACAGCATAGTTCTAAAAACTGTATTTAAAGAGTTAAAGTCATAAGCCAGGCCGTCATCCTGATCTCCCGAAGGGAGAGAAGGATCTCTGTTGTGTCATTCCCAGTACCTGATTTTAACTTTCTTTGGGCGCGCAAAGAAAGTTAATAAAGAAACGCGACCCGCAAGCCATTCGCAAAGTATTTTAGGCAGTCTTGCAAACTCCCTGCCTTGTCGGCAGGTCAAACAGGCAAGACTGAAGGCATCCAAAAATACTTTTGCTCATAATCGGCTCGGAAGGGGTATGAAACAAAAAGCCCCAAAGAGCCTTAAGGTCACAAGCCAGGCCGTCATCCTGATCTCCCGAAGGGAGAGAAGGATCTCTGTTGTGTCATTCCCAGTACCTGATTTTAACTTTCTTTGGGCGCGCAAAGAAAGTTAATAAAGAAACGCGACCCGCAAGCCATTCGCAAAGTATTTTAGGCAGTCTTGCAAACTCCCTGCCTCGTCGGCAGGTCAAACAGGCAAGACTGAAGGCCTCCAAAAATACTTTTGCTCATAATCGGCTCGGAAGGGGTATGAAACAAAAAGCCACAAAGAGCCTTAAGGTCACAAGCCAGGCCGTCGTTCTGAGACCGCTGTTGCGGGCGAAGAATCTCGTCGTAAAAAGTCTGTCATTCCGGAACCGTTATTCGGGTAATTTAGAGAGTGAGGATAATAAATATTTTCAGATGATAAATAAAAATGTATTAATCAGTATGATTGTTTCTCTCGCGGTTCTGGCGGTTTATCTGTTTACAATGCATCCGACCATATCCCCTTACCGCGATTCAGGAGACCTGATAGTTTCAGCCCAGACCGTCGGTATAGCCCACCCGCCAGGCTACCCGGCCTATGTTCTGCTATGTAAAAGCTTGTCACAGGCGCTGCCGTTTGCCAACAAGGCCTACAGGATGAACGCCGCATCCGCTCTTTTTGGAGCCGCCGGAATATTTTTCGCCGGACTGGCCCTCGGCCTGCTTTTTGAAAACCGCAGGTATCTGATACTGAGCCTTCTTCTGCTCGCGTTTTCCACAGCCTACTGGAGGCTTTCGCAGGTCTCCGAGATGTATTCGCTTAACGCTCTGTTTGCCTCGCTTATCGCGTATCTGGCGCTTAAGTTTGAGAAAGCCTCCGAGGGGGAGGCCTTAAAATACATTTATTTGCTGCTTTTCACGCTCGGTTTTTCAACCGGCAACCACCAGACGATAATATTTCTTTTGCCGGGCGCGGTTTACCTCGCGTATTCCGCAAAAAAACTCCCCTCGCGCGCGTATTTTGCCGGAGCCTTGTTTTTCGCGGCAGGCTTTTCTGTTTATCTTTTTCTGCCTCTCCGTTCCTTGTTGGAGCCCGTTTCAAACTGGGGCAGCCCGGACACTCTGCAGGCATTCTTAAGAGTTATCACGAGAGCCGACTACGGAGGCCTGCGCCTTCATCCCGAGCAGAGCCAGTTTCACTGGACCCTGGCCGCGGCGGCTATGCACCTATGGGTTTATGTAAAATCTCTTGCCGCTCATTTCGGCCTTGCGGCGGTATTTTTGGGTTTTATGGGCATCGCCGCAACATACCGTCAGAAGTATTTCAGGTTTTTGCTGATTTCGCTTTTAATTTCAGGGCCGGGGTTTGTCATTCTCTCAAACCTGCCTCCGTCGGAGAAAACCACCCTCCCCATACTTGAGCCTCACCTGGTTCTGCCCGGAGTAATATTCTTTTTCTTCATCGCGGCCGGCGCGGCGCGGGCATTAAAATTCCGTGGGGCAGTTTTCGTGTTGCCGCTGGTGTTTGTCTCAACCATCGCTTTGAATTACGGTTCCTGCGGCTACAGAAACCATTATTTCGCTTACGACTACGGCAAAAACCTTTTTCTGACCGCCGGCAAAGGGGCGGTGATTTATAATCCGGACGATCCGACAGCGTTTATTTCGGGCTATTTGCAAACCGTCTGCGGAAAGAGGCCGGACATCAAAATCGCGGCATTTCTGAAAACCCGCTGGGGCTACGAGAGGCTTAAAAAAAATTACCCCGATATTTTACCCGGCTATGCAATCGGTTCCGGACAGGAGCTTGAAAAAGTTATTCTGGACTATAACAGAAATAAACGCCAGGTTGTAAGCGAACTGCCGTCTAAATACCCGGCCGGATATCAGTCCTACCCTTACGGGCTTGTATACCGGCTTTCGGCGCAAAGCGAGATTCTGCCTTCAGCCCTGCCGTTTGAGCTTTATGTTTTCAGAAACGCCGGTTCCGGCGCGAGCCGAGATTTTTTTACAGGGCAGATAGTTTCCTATTATGCTTCGGCTCGGAGCAACCTGGGCCTGGCATTTTCTTCAAAGCGGGATTTTGCGCTCGCGCGCTTTAACTACCTTGCGGCTCTGGCGGCAGACTCTTTTCTCGCGGCAGCCAATAATAACTTGGGCATTCTTGAGTACATTTCGGGCAATTATTCCGAGGCTGATAAATGGTTTTCAAGAGTGGTCAGGCTTGAACCCTCAAACGCTTCAGCGTATTTTAATAAGGCGCTTTCTTTGAAGGCGCAGAAAAAATTTGACGAGGCAAAAGCGCATTTGAATACCGCCTGGGATAAATTCAGATACCCCGACGCCGGAAACGAACTGGGCCTGATGTACCTAAATTCCGGAGATTTGTTAAAAGCCAGAGGTATTTTCAGCTCCATAATAGCGTCGCAGAGCGGTTATCTGCCGGCTTACTACAATATGGGGCTGGCGCTTTCAAAGCTGGGTGAAAAATCGGAAGCCGTAAGATATTTTGAGATATACTTTCAGAACACTCGGGATGAGGCAGAAAAGCGCGAAATCAGCTTGCTGATAGAGCGTTTGAAAAACGAATAAATTTGGTAAAATATACACGGAGGAGAAAATGCCGCAATTAAAGATAATTAAATATCCCGACCCTTTGCTGAAACGAAAATGCAAACCGGTGGCAAATATTGATGCAGACACGATAAGTCTCATCAATAATATGTTTGAAACAATGTATGCCGCCCCCGGCGTGGGGCTTGCGGCAAACCAGGTTGGCTCAACGGCCCGTATCTGCGTGATAGATGTCCGGCCGGAAGGCAAACGCCAGCCGATAGTTCTTATTAACCCGAAAATTTCCGCTAAAAGCGGCAGGCTCAACGAGGAAGAGGGTTGTCTTTCATTTCCCGGCCTGCAGGCCAAGGTCAAGAGGTATGCCGAGGTAAAGGTGGAGGCCGTCAATGAGAACGGCATGCCGATAGTGGTGCACGGCAGAGGGGATTTGTTAAGCAGGGCGCTTCAGCACGAATTAGACCATCTGGACGGCAAGGTCTTTATAGATTACCTGCCGTTCTGGTTAAAACCCAAAATTAAAGCCGAGATAAGAAGGCTTAAAAAATCCGGCGAGTGGAAATAGATGAAAATTATTTTTTTCGGGACCCCCGAGATCGCGGCGCAGTTTCTCCGCGAAATTATCAAGACGGAAAATGTTGCCGCCGTCGTCACTCAGCCCGATAAGCCCGCGGGCCGCGGCAGGCAGGTTTTGTTCACAAAGGTAAAATCAGTCGCCGTTGAAAATAATATTCCCGTGTTCCAGCCGGCCAAATTTGACGCCGGCGTGATAAACTCTCTCTCGGACTTAAAAGCCGATGTGGGAGTGGTTATTTCCTACGGCAAGCTCATTCCAAAACAGGTATTTACCCTGCCCGCTTTGGGGTGCTTTAACATTCATTTTTCGCTTCTGCCGAAATACCGCGGCGCCGCCCCCATTCAGACCGCTCTTATAAATGGCGAGCCGGAGACCGGTGTTTCAACCTTCTGGCTGGAAGAAACTCTTGACACGGGCCCGGTTATTGTTGAAAAACACGCGCCCATAAATCCCCAGGATGACGCGATAACTCTTGAAGACAAGCTTGTGACGCTTGGTTTTGAGGCGCTTTTTGAGACATTTTCAAAAATCGCCTCTGGCGCCTGCGCCGGAACCGCTCAAAAGGGAACCCCGAGTTTCGCGCCGAGCCTGACAAAAGAAAGCGGGAAAATTGCGTGGGAAAAAAGCGCCCGGGAAATCGTGAATCTCGCGCGGGGCACGAGAAAATGGCCGGGGGCCTGGACAAAATTTTTCACCGGCAGCCAATCCGGCAAAACAATTAAAATATTAAAGGCCCGCGCTCTTGACAGCTGTCCGGGGGAGCTTATTCCCGTAAAAGAACCGGGCACAATATGCGGGCTTATAAAAAATGACAGTTTTGTGGTTGCCTGCGGAAGCGGTTTTCTTGCGGTTGAAGAAGTAGTTGCCGAAGGAAAAAAGCCGATGCCCGCGTGGGCCTACTGGCAGGGGAGCCGCTTAAAAGTCGGCGACAAATTTGATATAATGCAGGCATGAACAGGAGGGCAGAATGAATTCATTTAAAACATTTTCACTTATGGCAGGGCTTACGCTTTTACTGATTCTTATAGGCCAGATGATGGGCGGTTCCAACGGAATGCTTTACGCGCTTATTTTTGCCGGTTTGACCAATTTTGTCTCGTACTGGTTTTCGGATAAAATAGTTCTGCTGATGTACCGCGCTAAAGAGGTCAAGGAAACGGAAATGCCTCAGCTTTACGCGATGGTAAGAAAACTCACCGGCCCGGCGAACCTTCCTATGCCCAGGCTCTATATTATGGAAACGCCCATGGCAAATGCTTTCGCGACCGGGCGCGACCCGAAACACGCCGCCGTCGCCGTTACGCGCGGCATTTTAGACCTGCTTGACGAGAACGAGCTCTCCGGAGTAATAGCGCACGAACTTTCTCATGTTAAGAACCGCGACATTCTTGTTTCCACCATGGCGGCCACCATTGCCGGAGCGATATTCATGCTTGCCAGAATGGCCCAGTGGGGAGCGATGTTTGGCGGCGGTTCCAACCGTGACGGCAACAACAATAATAATAACGCGATAGGCCTTCTGGCTATCGCCATTCTTGCCCCCATAGCCGCCATGATAATTCAGCTTGCCATTTCTCGCTCAAGGGAATACCTTGCCGATTCCACCGGCGCGGAAATTTCCGGCAACCCGCTGGCGCTCGCCGGAGCTCTTAGGAAGCTTGTCTCCAGCGCTCAGCGAAGGCCGGTTGAGGCAAACCCGACCACCGCGCACATGTTTATAGTCAACCCTTTGAGCGGAAAATCCATGCTCAGCCTGTTCTCCACTCATCCGCCCCTTGAAGAAAGGATTTCCCGCCTTGAGAAAATCGCTTCAGAAAAAAGCCAGAACCCCTACAAAGTCCCGAAGATAGTGTATTAATTTTATGACAAAAGAATATATTCTGGATATTGAACCCGCCGCCCTCATTGAGAAACTTAAAGGCCTCGGGCTTGAACCCTACCGTTTCAAGCAGGTTTTTTCGTGGATTTACGAAAAGGGCGCCGGCGATTTCGCTCTTTTCGCGAACCTGCCTCAGCAGGCCCGCGAGAAACTTGCCGGAGCTTTTGACCTGAGGGCGCTTGCCGTCGCCTCAAAAAAAGAATCAAGAATAGACGGCACCGTCCGGTATAACTTTAAAACAAGGGACGGTTATTATTTTTCCACGGTTTATCTTCCCAGCGAAAGAGGCGCCTCGGTCTGCCTTTCCACCCAGGTAGGCTGTCCGGCGGGCTGCTATTTCTGCGCTTCCGGAAAAGTAAAATTCAAGCGCAACCTCTCAAGAGGCGAGATAATTGAGCAGGCGCTCGCGGTGCAGAACGACAGGAATGAAAAGATAACCGGCGTGCTTTTTATGGGTATGGGCGAACCCCTGCTGAACATTAAAAATTTAGTCAGCTCCATAAAGGTCTTTCTTGACCCCAAGGCTTTCGGCATCGGCAGGAAACATATTACGGTCTCAACGGTCGGGATAGTGCCAAAGATATTTGAGTTTTCCCGCGAGGAGCTCGGCGTTCGGCTCGCGCTGTCTCTGCACGCGCCCGATGACGAGATCAGAAGCAAATTCATACCCACAAAATTCGCTTTCCCGGTAAAAGATGTCTTTAACGCGGGACTTGAATACAGCCGGCGCAATAACGCCCGGCTCACCATAGAGTACATTCTGGCCAGCGGGGTCAACGACACAAAGGAGTGCGCCGTAAAGCTTACCGAGCTTATAGAAGAAGAAACCGGGGAAAAAGACGATATTCAGGTTAACCTTATTCCCTACAACAGCAATACAAGAAGCTCCTTTAAAACTTCCGACATGAAGGCCACGGACAGTTTCATGAAAGTCCTCAAAAAGAGCAATATACTTTCAATAGTAAGGGCCGCCAAAGGCATAGATATTGAGGCGGCCTGCGGCCAGCTCGGGGTTTGACAAATATGAGTAAAATAGTTTTGGCCCTCGGCGGCGGCGGAGCAAGGGGCCTGGCCCACATAGGTGTTTTAAAAGCTTTTGAAAAAGCCGGGCGGCCGATATACGGCATTTCCGGAACCTCCATGGGCGCGATAGTCGGAGCCTGCTATGCCGTAAATCCCGATATTTCTCTGGTTGAGAAAAAAGTAAAAGCCGCCCTCTTAAGCCCGCTTTTCGCCGCCATTAAGCTTCATATGTTCAGTGACGGAGAAAAGGAAAGCAAAAAATCAATTTTAAAAAAAGCCAGAACCTTTATAAAAAACGGATACCTGGTTCTGGCGGAACGCACAAAATATTCCGTGGTAGAACTCAAAAAACTTGAGGAACTGATAGGCGCCCTGGTTCCCGACATTGAGATTAAGCATACAAAAATTAAATTTAACTGCGTCTCCACCGATCTTTCTGACGGCCGCATGAAAATATTCACGGAAGGCTCTTTAAGGACAGCAGTGCTCGCTTCGGCCTCCATACCCGGTATTTTTCCTCCGGTGGAGATTGCCGGCAGTTTTTACTGCGACGGCGGGGCGGTTAATGTTACGCCCGTTGACGGGGCTCAGCTGCTTGGTGGCGATTTTATTGTCGCCTCCAATGTGAAGAGCAAATTGGTTCCCTGGGACGCCAAACCAACGGCCGGAGAAATTTTCAGAAGGTCAAATTACATAACGGGCATACTTTTAAACGAGATGCTTTTAAAGAAATCAGATTTCGTGATCTCTCCCGATATCAGGCACCTTCACTGGACGGATTTTGACAAAATTGATTTTATAGTTGAGAGAGGCGAAGAATCCGCCGCGAAGGAAATGAGGCGGTTAAAAACAAAGGTATTCGCGAAGACACTTGCGGGCAAATTGTTGAGTATTTTCGGCATAAAACAATAATATGGCGATATTTGTCGTGCACGAGCACCACTCAAGAAACCTGCATTTTGATTTCCGCCTTGAAATGGGAGGAGTGCTTAAGTCCTGGGCCGTACCCAAGGGCCCTTCCCTGGACCCTTCCGACAAAAGGCTTGCCATACTCGTGGAGGACCATCCGCTTGAGTACGCTCATTTTCAAGGCGCCATACCGGAGGGGAATTACGGCGCGGGCGAAGTGTATATATGGGACAACGGTAGTTTTGAAATATATGACGGCTCCTTTGAAACCGGCAAGATGACGATTTATCTCAAAGGCAAGCTCTTAAAGGGGCTGTTTTCGCTTTTCAAGCTCAAAAATTCGGACAAGCAGTGGCTTCTTATTAAAAAAGCCGACAAATCAGCGGCCCACGGATTTAAAATTAGGCTCGCTAAAAAGTCAGAATGACCCGAAAATTTCCGAAAATCCTCAAAAAATCATCAAATTTATTATTTAAGTTATCCTTGAAAATATACGGTTTATCTGCAATAATTTTACTGAAATGGTTTAGTCCCGTTTTCACGTCAGAGCTATAGGTGAATACCGTGAAGATGAAGCTTATTGCAACCCTGATAATTTCTATAAACCTTGCCGGTAATTTCCTTGCCGGCTACGCGCAATCCCCGTTGTCAGGCAGCGGCTCCGCTGATGAGCTTTTGCTTTCACAGGCCGATGTGGAAAGCGATATGTCGGCGGTATTCGCGGTTGTCAATAAAAATCTCTCCAAACAGGTTGACCTGATTTTCGGCCTCATTGATTTTTCCTCCGGCCTCGCCGGCAAAGCGCTCCCTAAACAAAAAGACAATGAAACGCAAAACAGCTGCGCCTCGGCGAGCATCCTCCCTGTTAATTCCGCCGGCGAAAACAGGCAGACGGAGTCCGGAACGGCCTTTGAAGGCGGCCGCGTAATGGTTTCCGGGGCGCCAGTTGCGGCGATACTGATGGTGATGATCATCTACCTGTCCGTGCGACGGCTAAAATTCGGCAAGTTTTTTTTCCTTTTGCCCCGCGGAAGCATTGATGACGCGATTTTCAACATAAAAATACGCATTTTAAATCCCCTTTGGCTTAAGGCCATCGGGGATTTTTCTTTTGCAGAGGCGCGCTATGTCTAAAATACGGTTGTTTAAATCAATCACATGGCTTGTCCTGGCATCTTTCATTTACTCGTTTGTCGTTCACGAGCCGCTGTTTGCCATAGCGTCGCTGGCCCGGGAACAGGCTAAAACGGAGAGCCTGCGGAACAAGCTTGATGGTTTTGTGCTCCCGTATAAATACGGCCGTTTTATGGGCGGCGAATATTCCGAAGGCGATAAACTGGTCATATTTATCCAGGACCTGCACTGCCATCCGGAAGTCCAGAAAAACATTTATGAGATAATAAGGCTTTTTGACAGCCGTTTTGGCATAAACCGCGTACTTGTGGAGGGCGCTCCTTCAGGCAGGGTTGACACAGGGATCCTCTCGTCTATTCCCGGCGAGAAGTTAAGGACGAACACGCTTTCCACTCTTCTGGATAAGGGGCTTATTAGCGGGGCGGAGTATTACTCGGTTGTTGAAAATAAAGACAAGCTCTACGGCCTTGAGCAGTGGGATATGTACCGCCAAAACCTTTCCCGCATTCAAAAACTGTTCGCGAAAAAAGAAGAAAACGCGGCAATATCGGAGGATGTTGAATTCAGGGTTAATGAACTCAAAGCCAGGCACCTGTCCGGCTCTCTGAAAAAACTTGACCTTATTCTTAGGGCGCCCGAAAAAAAGGATAAAGAATCCGGCAGGCGTTACCTCTCGCTTGAAAGGCTGGGCAAAAAGGCCGGAGAGGATATTACGGATTATCCAAGCCTCGCGCAGTATGTAAGGATGCTCAAACTCAACAAAGAGATTAAATTTAAAAAACTTCCGGCTGAACTCGCTGAATATATCAACGAACTTAAAAAGGCGCTTCCTTTCGGAATTTACAGGACCTTGATCGGGAAACTGGGCGAAGGCGGGAACCAGGAAGAATATTCTCTCGCGCTTTACGAGATAGCAAAGGAATACACGCCTCAATACGCCGCGCGATATCCGAATGTCGCCTCGTTTCTTGAGTATGTCAGGTTAAACTTCGCCATAAACCCAATAAATCTGGTAAATGAAGAAAAGGCATTCGGCGAAAGGATACTTGCCCGCGGAGCCGAATCGCCTATAGACAAAGACATTCTGTTCCTTTCAAAGATGTCGCGGATAGTAAAAAATTACGCGGGCCTTAGCGTCACGGCGGAGGAATACGGTTATTTCAGGCAAAACGCGCAAAGCTATCAGCTGCTGCTTCAGAAGTACTTTCCATATGAGGAAATTAAGGGTATCACAGTCCTGATAAACGATAAGGACCTGCTGGAATTTTATGAAACAAATATTACCCGCAACGATGTCTTTGTGGGCAATATAGCGCGGAGCGGGCTTCCGTCCGGGGCCGGCATACCCGCGGAAGGTGCTGAGGCGCGGCCGTCAGGTTACAGGGCGGTGCTTGAAAACATCGGCAGGTTCAAAGAAGTCAATATTGTCGTAACCGGCGGTTTCCATTCTGATATTGTTAAAAGCTTAAACAGTAAGAATATTTCATATCTGGCCATAACCCCAAATGTTACCAGGGATTTCAACGAGGACCTTTACAGGAAAGTTCTTACATTTAGCATAACCCCCGGGGATATAGCAGCTTCGGCCTTTGCCCCGGCCCTTATAGGAGCCCTGGTAGGAGTTGGCACGGCTGTGGAGGACGCGGAACGCATTGTTGAGAGTGAGTTGCTTCCCGCGATAATAGCCGCGGCAAACAGCAGCAGAGAGCTCAGCAAAGACGAAGTTTTCGCGGTGCTGAAAGAGTGGGTAAGGCGGATAGAGGATAAAAACGAAAACTTCAAAGGACTCTTTGAGGTAGACACCGTAAAAGAAACTATCAGGACAGGGCGGGATTTATGGAAAATTGACGGCGAGTCCGGGAAATATGAATTAATGCTTTTGCAGCGCGGCCATTCAAAAAATGCGGCCGCGCCGAAAGACCAAGAGCAATCATTTAACAATTCACTTACGAAAGGAGTCGCGCGAAAAGACGGAGCCTTGACCGCCGGAACGGTTCCCGGCAGCAATATAATTAATTCGCCTGGCATGCAGAGGCTGAGTGTTTTGAAAGAACCTGATGAAAAAACAAAATCCATGGAAATTAGGGACGAAAATATTGTTCTGCCGGTAGGACTTGAGGTGGAAATATTGCCTAAAGGTTTGAAGCCCAGCGTGCTTCAAATTCTTGAAGAAGGTATTCTAAATAGAGAATTAAGAGTTATAGAGGAATATTCAGATGAGTTGGGAATGTTTCTTGAGGCGCGCACCGATCCGAGCTGGAGCTCGGCAACTCAACTTGAACTGGTTAACATACTGTTAGATAATGGCATAGCTCCTGAGAATGTGGATTCCGTGCAGGTAAATATCGGAATGAAGGGAAGCCAATTCCCTTCAGATGAACAGTTGAGCGAGATGCAAAAGCTTATGCTTGCGCTAACAATCGCGTTTGTAAACGAGCATAGAATTATAAATAAAAAAACCGAAAAAACAGCGGCGACAGTGGTTGATGATAAAACGCAGAGTATAATCAGGCGGATTAATGGAAAGCAGTTGGATGAGAAGTTTGACATGCGTATTGAATACGGTTTTGCCGATATTGAAAATATTGACAAAATAGTCCCCGCGATACAATATCTGCATTTTTTGATTGTTAATTCTGAAAACGATCCTCGGCTAAAAGAAATATTTTCCGGAAAATTCAAGGCTTTGGGCAAATATATTGAAGATACGCTGATAAATCCTTTGCTTCATTATGACATTGAGTTTTCGTTGGATAACGCAAGAACCTGGGTATCAATAATTGACTGGCGCAAAACTCATGCCGCTGAAACCGATAAAATCCGCGGAATGCTTGAAAACATGATAAAAGAAGTGGAGGCGATAATTGAGTCCAGAAACAGCGCGGCTGCGTTGTCGGAAGAAGAAATTGAAGCGCGCATGGACAACGCGCAGCGCCGCAGCGTTTTAACAGCAAAAGGTATTTACGGCAAATTTGACGGCGAAGCGAAATTTTTCGGCCTCGGCGACGAGAACGGCCGCGGATGGTGGAAATCAGGCCAGAAACTCTCTTTTAAAAAGAACCTCGCGAGGTATTTCCTCTTATTCAGGGCGCGGATCATCAACGCGCCGGTATACGAGGTTCCCGCGTTCGCGAAAATAATAGTTCAGATGGCGCGCGGCGGAACTTACTCATGGAAAGCTGTAGGCAACCTGCCCGCTTTTGTTGAATTCATGCAAAGCCATGAATATCAGACTCCGGCGTTGGAGAGAGCCGCGAAAACGGTTCTTTACGCGACAATAGCGGCTTTTGCAGCTGGATTTGTTCTCGCATTTACTCCACTGGCTCCAACATTTCCGGCCATTGGCATGCCGCTGCTCGCGTCAAAAACGCTTTCGGGGCTTTATATCTCGGTTTTCGCGGGCCTTGGCTTAAATATTATTTCTCACATGGCCTATAACGCGGTATTCGGATTTATGGCTCCGCTGGTTTCACTTCACGGAGAAGATGCCGAAGAAGCGATTCGGAATATCGGCATGCACAGCGCCTCCATAAAAATGAAACTTGATGGCGCGGTTAAAATGGCTAAGGCGGCGCTTCTTGAAGAAGGCCTGAAAGAAGAAAATTCAAAATATCTTGTTTTGTATTTTGGCAGTGGAGCGCGGGGCGAGGCGGGCCGACTTTCTGACGCAGATGTAGTGGTGTTGGGAGACGCGAATTCTTCGCAGAAATTTGCCGAAAAACTAGGTGTAAAAATAAGTAAATATCTTAATGCCAACGGTGTTCCTTCGGACTACATGCAATTCGCAAAAACTATTCAGGATTTGGAAAATGGCATTAGCAAAGACCTTGCATGGTTGTATCAGACTATTGTAATGGACGGAGTTGTTATAAGCGGCGACGAGAAAACAATGCGGGCGTTTGAGGCCCTAAAACAAAAGTATTTCGCGGGAGACAATTATCTCCAATCAATGGAAACGCGCCTGCATTTCACGGCAGGCGAATTCCGTTACGCTGACAATAATTCCAAAGCGGCAAAGCTCCTCAGGATGGCCCAGGCTGTGACCGGTTTTCTGCGGCTTAAATATGGTGTCCTGGAAAAAAGCAGCGCTTTTGATGTTATAGATAAAATGAAAAATATGGGTATCTTCTCAAATCCTGAGTCGGAAAGACTGCGCGAAATTTACGCCAATCTGCTGGTTGTAAGCAAAAAAACTTCACTTGACGGCGCGGGCCTCGCTGAATTGAATCAATATTATTTTTACCTGAAGAATATGCTGGAGAAACCTGGTATTGGGGTATTCATTGATGAGGCAAAATCTCTTGAGGAAGGCAGGGGTTGGAAGCGTGTCAAAGGCGGGATTAAAATTGTTTCAATCGCGGCCGGGCTGCTGGTTCTCTTTGGTTTCGCGGAATTTGCCGATGCCGCTGTTTCTGCGCAGGCAGCATCCAATTTCTCAGAGGCAGCCGGCCATATTTCGCAAGGCTTGACGAAATTATTTTCCGCAAACAGCCTGCCCTGGCTTATCGCGGCCGGAGCGGCCGCCGCGGCATATATTCAATCCATAACCGGTATCGGCCAAGGCTCTGACGGCAGGCCGAATGGGCGGAGAGATATATTGTCTACGGGAATGGAACAGTATATCAGGCATTTTGGGCAGCCTCCGGCGCAGCTTATAAAAAGTGAGAAAAGGAGAATGATTTTACCTCCCGCCGCTCTTGAGGTTGAAGTGGTTCTTGACGGCCTTATGCCGCGGGCCATAAAATTTCTGGATGAAATCAGGGCAAAAAAAGATTTCAACACCGCGCTGGGAGATTACAGGGAGATAGTTCTGGATCCTTCCTGGAGCTCTGACGCGCAGCTTGCTTTGCTCAATAAGATTTTTATGAACGGCATCAGCGCGCAAGACATTGATTCGGTTCAGGTCAACCTCGGAGTTCCGGAGATGGCCCCGGGCCTATCCGGGCAATTAAAACAAATGCATAACCTGATGCTTGCCACAACCCTTTCTTATGCCAGTGACAGAAGGATAATGAATAAAAAAGTTGAGAAAGTAGTTCGCGTAAAAGGAGATAATAAGACACAGAACATAAGGACAGTTATAAACGGAGTTCCGGAATATCATAAATTTAAGTTCAGAATTGAATACGGTTTCGCCGATATATACAATATTGAAAAAATACTCCCCGCGCTTCAGTATTTACATTTTCTGATTACAAACTTTGCCGGCAGCGCCGCCCTTGAAAAGCTATACTCTGAAAATTTTGAGCCTTTCAACACTTTCGTGGAAAATGAGCTTTTGGGTTCTATTAAGGCGGGTGATAAAGAATTTGACATCACAGACGCAAAAACCTGGCAGTCGCTCGTGACCTGGCGCAAAAACCACCCCGCCGAAACAGCAAAAATCCGCGAAACTCTTGAGTCCATGGTTTCTGAAGTTGAGGCTGTTTTAGACGGCAGAACGGATTCCGACGCCGTCACGGATAAGGAAATCGCGGAGAGGATGGATGCCGCCAGTCAGGACAGCGCTTTTATTATGGACAAGCTCAAAGGACTGGTAAAGCTGGCCGAGGAAAAGGTTTTTGCCGATTACGGTTTACTGCCTGAAAATAATCCTTACTACTTAGGCCTTTACGGCAGCGCGGCGAAGCGCGAGGCCTTCCTTAACGATAACGGCCTTAAAGAAAACAGTGAACGGGCCTATGCCTCGGATGCTGATATTTTTGTCATAGCAAAAAACGATGAAGCGTACGAATATGCCGGCCTGTTAGCTGACAATTTAGCAAGGATTCTTAAGGCAAACAACTTCAAAGCTTCCGAGGAAATGGTTCCCTGTTACGCTTTTGAGGATTTCAAAAGCGAGCTGAAAAACGAAGACCACTGGCTCTTAGTTACTATGCTTTCCGACGGAATTAGGATTTCGGGCGACGCCGAGTTGTCCGGCAGTATGCAAGCCTTGAAAGAAAGAATCAAGGCAGAGCCTTTCGCGGTTAAGACAATGCTTAATCAGTTTAACTTTGAAAGAACCCGGGCGCCTCAGTTTTCGGGAGCGGTCAAAGCCTCAAAGGTTTCCCGGATGGTTCAGAGCATGATGCTGGCGCTAAGGCTAAAACACGGGATAGTGAATACTAATAACACTTATGACGCAATAGCGAAGCTTTCAAAGCGCGGTATCTTTAATGACGCTGAAGCCGGTATGCTTAGACGAATTCATGGGGCGCTGCTGGTTATGAAAAACAGGCCCTCTCTTTCACTTGAAGCGAAGGATGAAGTTGAAGATTTTTACGCGATTATAAGTGAGCTTTCCCAAAAACCCGAAATCGGCCTTTACGCCGAGTCGGGTAGCTTTAAGTTAAGAAAATGGGTTACATTTACTTCTGTCGCTGCAGGCCTGCTGTCGGTTTTTGGGTTGACGGACGCTGCCCAGGCCGCGATGGCGGCCGCCGATCCCGCGGCGCTGACGGTCTCCGGACAAATTATCAGTAGTCTTGGATATGCGCTGTCGTCAAATATTCTGCCCTGGCTGGCAGCGGCGGGCGCGGTTGTTGCCGGGATTTTCGCGGCGGCAGACAGGCACATATTAAGCATAAATGTTGAAGGAATAATCGGAATGCCGGCTATGAGGTCAAAATTTCAGGAACTGGTGTTCGCGAATTTAGCAAAAAAATATAAGAGTGCCGATGATTTGAAAAAACTTTTCGCGGACCGGAAATTGCTGACAAAGGCCTATGCTGAAGAAGTGCAAAAATTTGACGGCGCGGCGGCCGATAAAACCGGCGCTACGCGGATAGCAGAGAAACTCTTGAGTCCGGTTTTTCAGGGGGCGCGGAAGGTTAATGAACTCGCCGAGGGCTATGAGTATATTGACGCCCGCGATATGCTGAAAATCAGCGCCTCAGTTGAGACTAACGCTTCTGTGATTGATGAGGCTGGAAAAGCCGCGGAAGCGAGCATTGACGGTGCCGGAAGCTCCGAGGGCCTGCTTTCCGCGGGTTATGATGAATATGGAAATTTCTGGTTTAAAGTTAAGGCCGCGGAGCCTCTGCTCCAGCCCGGCGCCATAACGGAAGAAGAAATTAACAAACGCATGGAAGTCGCCAGACTGAGAAGCCGGACCCTTAAAGACAAACTGAATAACAGCTTCAGAACCGCCGAGAATATGATTTTTAAACAGTTCGGTTCGCTTCCTGTTAATCCGACTTTTCTTATTTTGTCTTTCGGCAGTGTGGCCAGGGAAGAAGCAGGCCGGAAGTCCGATCTTGACCTGATTGTTATCGGCGACGACTTCGCTCATAAACTCAGCGATAAAATAACAAGCATTTTTGATTCCATCGGCATTAAGGTAAGTGTCGCGAATATTGATGTAGAACGCGAACTTAAATACGGCGACTTACCCTGGCTTGCCGTTTCAATCCTCCTTGATGCCGCCGTCGTTGCCGGAGATGATAAATCGCTTGAAAAGTTTCGCCGGATGAAAGAGTCTCTATTTGATGAACCCATGTCAGCGGAAACAATGAAAATAAGATTTGGGTCGGATGACTGGAATTTCCGGAATTTGGACGGCGGGCCTGACGCCAAGAAGCTCACAAGAGTGGTTAACACCATGATTCATTATCTTAGGCTTAAGCACTCAATAGCGGACATCATTAATACTTACGATGTTATAGCGGAACTGGAGAGCCGCGGTGTTATGTCATCAGAAGAAGGGGCTAAACTCCGCGAGGTCTACGGCGCGCTCCTTATAATGAAAACGGCGGATTATAAGACGGACGAATACAGGGCTAAGCTGAAGCAATACTACAATTACATTTATGAGGATCTTGCGCGAAAGCCCGAAATAGGCCTTAGGCCAGTTAAGGATGAAAAACAGGAACCTGCGGGGGATCTGAAAGATGAAATTTCCAGATCTGAAGCCGCTGTCAGGTCCTGGGCCGGATTAAAGCCGCTTTCAATCGCGGCCGCAGCCTTGCTTACGGTATTTGGATTTACGGAACTCGCTCAGGCCGCCTCGTCAATACCGGAGGCCGCCGCAGGGGGGGTGGGAAACATTCTGTCGGCCAATATATTACCGTGGCTTATGGCTTCGGCGGCAACCGCCGCGGCCATTTTGCACCGTATATTCAACGCGGACTACGGACTGTCCCCCGTGGCGATGATGGCCACTCCCGTCAAACGGATTATTTTTCAGGAAGTGGTTTTTAACGCGCTGGTTGAAAATGTATCTGACATTGACGAGTTGCAGGTGCTTCTGGAAGACAGGGAGAGCCTCATAAGCGCCTTCGCGAATATAATAATGTCTTTAAACGGAAGAAAAATAATCAGGAGCGAAGCGCTCGTTATGGCTGAGGAGCTTGTTAAGCCGGTGTATCTCGGGCCCGAATCCGAGGCTTTCACGGCCGGAGGCACGCGTCAGTACTATGATTCAACCGGCGCGCTCAAGCTCAGCATAGCCTCGGAAAATAATACCCCGTTGATTACCGAGGCCTGCCTCTACGCTAAGCTGTCTCAGGAAAAATCCAAGGGCATTCCCAGGATTCAGTCCGTCGGTTATTCAAACGGAAAGTTCTGGTTCAGGGCTAACGATACGGAAGAATCCGGACAGGTTATTGAAGGCTCGGCTCCTCTGACTTATGAGGAAAAGAAATGGAGCGAGAATGTCAACGGCGCGTACTCTTTCGCGGGCGCCGATGTCCGGACGATGTTAAATTTATACCTTATAAAAAAGAATAAGGAATCAAGAATGGAGCTCCAGGAGGTGCTGTTCTATCAACTCCTTAATCAGCTCCGGTCCGAGAATAATGAACTTAAACCCGTTGATTTCAGCCGGGATAATATTCTTTCCGGTTACACGGCCCTCCTTGAAAAAACCGGTGTAGTCACAAAAGACGAAGCCGATAAACTCGCCAGGCAGATGCTGGTGCCCGAACGCGTCGGCAGTGAATACGCCGGCGGAAGTTTTGGCGAGGTTTTTGTTGACCAGAGCGGAAAAAGAACGACAAAAATAAGCCTTGATGACGGAAAAAATAAAGTAAATATCAATGAGGTTATAAATCTCATTAAACTTTCCGAACAGAGCGTGAAGGGTTTCCCGTTTGTCAGGGCCGCCGGTTTTGACTTTAACGGAAGGTTCTGGTTCAGGTACAGCGGGGTGCGCCGTTCAAGCATTCTTGATGAAAATTCCACATGGGCCGCTCTCTCCGACAAGGCAAAGATAAAAACCCTCATCAGTCTGGTGGCGATTCTTCGCAATATGCACGACTCCGGGGTGACGCATTGCGATCTGAAACCAGAAAAAATCGTGATAGGCGACAGGGGTGAACTGATGCTTATCGGTTTGGGCCTTTCAAAGGCCAAAGGCGGGAATGTAGGGGTGAGGGATTTGAAGTATGCTCCCGGAGACGAAACGGCGAGCGAGCGGTTTGACCTTTACAGCGTAGGCAAATTGTTAAAAACATTGCTGGGCGAACGGATAAGGCTGAAAGATAAATCAGCTCAGTCCAGGATAGAATCTTTGATTGATTCTCTCACGGTAAAGGTCGTTGAAGGAAGAATACCGTCAAATATGAGGGGCCTTATTAAGGAATTGTACGGCATAAACGCGCTGATGAATAGAAATGCAAAGATAAAAGGGCTGATAAGGGAGAACAGCAAAGAATCCCGTATGCGGCTGCAGGAACTGCTTTTCAAACAGGTTTCAAAAGATTTGATTCACGAAAAAAGCAGTGAGGAAGACAATGTATTAAGAGAGAGGCTCAGCAGGATGTTCCTTGATGAGTCCGACCTTGTCAGGCGCTATGCTTCTATTCTTTCGGAATCGGGAGCTCTCTCGGAGGATGCTGCCGAAGAACTGGCACAAAGCCTTATGGAGCCGGTTTTTATCGGTATGCATTCAAAGAGCGGAAAATTCGGTACGGTCACGATTGATCCGGAAGGAGAGAGAAGCACCAAGATAAGCCTTGAAATAGAAAAAAATATGGCTATTTCATGGGATCTTTCCATATTGCTTCTGCTTGACCAGATGAAGGTTGCCGGTATCCCGATTCCTACCGCGGCAGGCGTCAGCAGAGACGGTAAATTCTGGTTCAGGATGAAAAATATTCCCCGGGCGTCGTCGTTAGAGCGCAATACATTATGGGCGGACCTTACTGATGCTCAGAAGCTGGAAGCGATGATAAAGGCGGCGGCCATTTTAAGAGATATGCACAACAAGGCCGGCTACATTCATTGCGATGTCAAGCCTGATAATATGGTGTTTTCAATAATTAACGGAGAGCTTGCGGTAAATATAATTGATTTGGGCCTTACTCAGAAAAAGGGCTCATATGTTTCTCAGAGAGATACTTTCCACACCCCCCAGGACGACAATGCCACACTTCTTTTTGATATATACAGCCTGGGGCGGACTATTTATTCGCTTCTCGGGTATAGGGATCTTCTAAAGGACAAACGCCTTCAGCCGCGGCTTGACTCGCTTATTGAGAACATGACCAGGACGCAGCCGTCCGACCGCAGGCCCGTGGCAATGGAAGGCGTTATAAGCGAACTGCGGGAAATAAAAAAAGCTCTTGAAGCTAATGCGGCGGAGAGAATATCGGCATCGCGTCAGAACGGAAGAACTGTTACGGTTGCCGGAACCGCGATTGAAGTTATAAATGCCGGAGCGGGGTATATGGCGCTGATAAAGCAAGTCCTTGAGAGCAACGGGAACGATATATCGGCGCATAAATCATCGCTCGGCATGGATGCCCGCGAGGCCCTGCGCCAGCTTTTCGCGTCGGTGGGAGTCAAAGAAAAAATATTGTCGGAAAACGACGGTTTTGTTGTCAGGATCAGCAGGGACAGCGACGGAGCCGAACTGATTTCTGTTTCCGACGGAAAGATAACGGCCAGCGACGCGCTCCGCGCGTATGAAAAGAAGCCGGTTGATATTTCGTCCGTGGCAAGCGAGGCTCTTAGCGCGGCGGCAGGAGGTTTTAAAAAGTCCGCGGCAAAATTAGCGCTTGACTCGGCTGCTTCGGAAAGCAGGGAAGATATTACGGCCGATAAGGCGGCGGTTCTTGCCTCAACCGATGTCACCGAGCTGGAAAAGGTTGTCGCGGCGCGGACGGGAATAAACGCGCGCCCGTTAGGCGTGACAATTTACGATAAGGATTTCGGCGGAGACCGGCTTGAAAATGAAAATGCTTCAAATACAATTCCTTTGTCGCTGAATATTGACGGCCGGCAGGTCGCGGCGCTGGTTGACCTGTATTACAGGGTAATTGAAACCGAAAAGGGGCGCGGCCTTGTGCTTTTCGCTGATTTGGCGCAGGATCCGGCAAGGTATGGGGGGCAGGATACGAAGCCCCTGGGCGCGATAAATAAAAATATTCTGCTGGCAGGAGTTGTCAGAGAGCTGGTTTCGGAAAAAAACCATGCCCGGGGTATCTTTGAACGAAAATTTAATGAACTTGGTTTTGGGGGAGAAGTGTGGTCGGTGGAGTCTAATGCCCTTGTAATGAAAGAAATAGCGCCGGTTATGGCAGACCTGGAGCGCAGGCGGGACCGCAACATTGTTTACAGGCCCTGGGAAGCGGCGGGAGACAAAATTGGAGACTATATTGAAGGCCTTAAATTAGAATACAAGCGTAACCTGGACGCGTTCGTTGAATTGGAAAAGGTAAAAAAAGAAGGCCGGCCGGCCGGAGAGCAGACGAAAGTGTCGGCTGTTTTTGACACGGTAAAGCTTCCTTTCGCCGCCAGGATGGCGGACAAGACGGCTCAGGACGGGGTGCGGATGAGAATTGTCGCCGCTTCCCTTCTTGACGGAAAGAATGTTGATCCGCTGAGCCTTGATTTTGACTCGCTCATAAACGGATTTTTGAAAGATATTAAAGATGCCGCCCTGAAAGACCTGCTGACACGCGTTAAAAATGAAATTGCCGAGGCCGAGAGCCTTCCCGTGAAAGATGAAGCCGCGAAAAACAAAATTAGGGCGCTTATGTATCGCGCAGAGGAAATCATGGAGTTTGGGGGATTTTCTGAAAATGCTCAGAGGAATATCCAGAGGGAACAAAGAATTAACGCGGCTCTATCCTACCAGCAGCGCAAAGTCATTTCTTCTATAATAAACAGCGGCGGGGAGTATGTGGAAAGATTAAGCCCCGAGAACATGACGCTTGAAAATATCGCGCAAAGCCTTGAGTTCGCCTCCGGAGTGTATCTTAACATAACGCGGATGGATGAAGGGCAGGCCGAAGAATTTTTGGCGCAGGTTAAGGACATGATACAAAAGGCCATTTCTGAGGGCAGAATAAAAAAGAACAAAGTTGTCGTGATGGTTGAAGGTTCCGAAAAAACGCTTGAAATCGTAAAAAAATACCGCCACCACGGTTTTGAGCCTTACCTGGATGTTAAGAATATGATTTACGCATCCAAAGTTAAAGAGCTCAGCGAAGAACAACTGCAAATGATATTCAAAACACTCAGAGATTCCGGAGTGAGCCCAATTGTAGACAAAAACATATACGGCGAAAATACACTTAAGGTCGCCAAAGAAATGCTCAGAAGCAAGCTTGAGAATGCCGCGATTAAATTAGGCGGAGACATCAGCTATGCCGACACGGAAAGCGGCGTTGGGCTCGCCAGGATTTTGGATTTGCTGCGCGACTGGGCGCCCTTAAGCAGGGTTATGACTGTGGAAGGGTTGTATGCCGAAGGAAAAAACACCGGCAGGGGCATTGAGCTTAGCGAGGCCGCTTTCAACAGAATGTTTAAATCCGTCAGCGTTAGTGTCGGCGGCAGGGAGTACAGCGGCCAGTTCCTTAAGGTGGCGGCCGATATAATAAAACAGGCTTTAAGTCTTGACGGAAATACTGATACGGGCGATTACGCCGAAAAAGTCCGGGAAGCGGTAAAAAAAGCCGGGCTTGAAAGCTCTCTGAGCGGCAGGTTAGAAGGGTTGTTTGCCGAAATCACCGAGACGAAAGATCTCAACGCGCGGAAGGCGCTGCTGGCGAAAGTCGGAGGAATCCTTTCCGGCATTGCGGTTTCCGGTTTTATGAAAAGAAGCGCGCTGTCTATTCCTCCCGAAAAAGCCTCGGAGGCGGCGGCTCTGGAAAACTATTTTGAAGAACTCAGCCGCAATCTTACTTTTGAGGACGGCAGGCTCACGATTGATCCCGAACTCGGCATTGATAAAACGCTTGAAATATTTCCTGCCATTATTTATTTGTTCGCTCCGGGCGAGCGGGAAGCTCTCGCTCTTGATATTTTGGAAGCTGTTAAGGGGGACAGTCTGGCGCAGTTTAAGCTTATTGAAGCCGTAAAGGCCTGCGGCGACCGGAATTTGTTGAAACTGCTGAACAATGAGTTTTTGAGCCTCACGAGGGCTTTTAACGAAACCAACGAAAGCGATATTTATAGGTTTATGTACTATGTAAATTCCATGGCCATAATCTATCCGGAAAGGGATTTGACAAATTTGTATGACAAGCTTTCCGCGAAGATAGCCTCTTCCGAAAATAGAGCGGAGTTAGCGTCAATATTGTTATCCATTAATCTTGGAAAAGAGGTAAGCGGAGATTTTCTCCGGGACGCTTTCAAGGCAGGCGGCTATAACTCGCTTTACGCCCTGGTGGGCAGCGGGTACAGTCAGAAAAATTTCGCGGCCTACCGCGCCCTGAGAAGCCATGACCCGGCTTTTACCGCGAGCCAGCTGGAAAATGAAATAAGCGTGAATCAGAATAATCTGCTGGTATATAATGCCGCCGCTCCTGCCCTTCTGACAAAAGAGGCGAGGGAACAAAAAGAGATAGCTGTCGCGGTTCCCCTGATTATTGAGTCTATTGTCATGGACGAACTGAAGAAACAAAAATCTGTCAATAAGGCCATAAATACCGGCTCCATGCAGGCTTTCCGTTCCATTCTCACCGCCGGATAAGACCCTCTCCGCGTTGTCCCGCCCTTCCCAGAAGGTTCTATCAATCCACAATAAATGGTTTTGTAGTTGCAGAGCTTGCTCTGCGTTCTGTAAAACGCCGTCCTTGCCTGCCCGCAAAAGGTTCAGTGGCGGGCGAGGAGCGTAGCGACGCAACAGTCCGCCAACGACAAAGTGGCGGAAAGCAATCTCGTCGTCAAAATGGTTCCGTAGCTGCCGAGCTTGCTCAGCGTTCTGTTAAGCGTCGTCATCCTGAGCGTTAGCGAAGGATCTCGTTGTCAAAAAATCCGTCATTCCTGTGCAAACAGGAATCCAGAACAACGCCTCTTTGTTAATGACTTAAAGAAATGGATCCCAGACTACTGCCTCTGGGATGACGACAGAGAAAAAGCGCCGTCCTTGCGAGCGCAGCGCGGCAATCGCAGTGTTAAAGAAGCTGTCATTCCTGCAAAAGCAGGAATCCATAACAGTGGCATTTTGTAAATGACTCAAAGAAGTGGATCCCAGACTACTGCCTCTGGGATGACGACAGAGAAAAAGGACGTCTTTGCGAGGAACGAAGCAATCTCGCAGTTTGAGTGGTGTTGTAGTCGCAGAGCTTGCTCTGCGTTCTGTAAGGCGCCGTCATCCTGGATCTCGCCGTAAAAAGTCCGTCATTCCGGAAATGTTCTGTCCGGAATCCAGAACAGTGGCATTTTGTAAATGACTCAAAGAAGTGGATCCCAGACTACTGACTCTGGGATGACACCATAGAACGCTGTCATTGCGATCTCCCGAAGGGAGAGAAGGGTCTCTTTGTGCCGTCGCCGTCATTGCGATCTCCCGAAGGGAGAGAAGCAATCTCGTCATTTGACTTTGTATTGACATATTGTTTTGTGATTAATATTTTTGTTAATTCAAAAAATCATTGAATTTTATTAATAAATGATTTACAATATGTGCCGTGGGGCAATAACCTTTCCTAACTGCCAAACAGTCAATATTGGGGGAGCGGAGTGGCCAAGTTGACACAGTTCAACCGCGTATTTTCAACTGTCAAAAGGCTTTTGTCTAACGCCTTCTTTTTCTTTTTCCGCGAAACATCCCCAAACAGTCATTTCCCCCACAACACGGGTTCGTCAATTAATTCGTATTTCCCTCTAAAATCTCTGCTTTCCTTAGCTATTCTTCTGTCTCTTTCAATCTTCCGGACAATGCCGATATCTGCCGCCGATACCGTGACTCCTCCGGGCGACATAACTTCCCTTGCCGCTGCAAAATCAGGACAGATATCGCTGACATGGGCTGCTCCCGGCGCAGACGGTTACGATACCGCTGATAAAGCCAGTTACTACCAGATACAGTATTCCTCGTTCACGCCGTTTGTCTGGGGCGATTCGCGAAACACCGTTTGGGCAGTAAACCGATCCGTGACGGGTTTTGCCGGCGCGCCGGAAACCGAGATGATAACAAGCCTTCGCCCCGAAACAAGCTACTATTTTGCAATACGAGCATTTGATTCTACAGGGAATTTTGGAAGCTCCAACTTATCTACCGCTACCGCATCGGCATTCTATTCGCTTTGGACAGCTACCGAGACCGGTACAGTTCGCTGTATTTCAGTTGGAGATTACGATAATGACGGTTTGGCCGATGTAGCGAGCGGGAATGCAGGAGCAGACCGAATTTACAAAAATATGGGTAACGGTGCTTTTGTGGTAGTATGGAACAGCGCCGAAAGCGAAACATCCGGAAGCGTTTTCTGGGGAGACTACGATAACGACGGCGACCTGGACCTTGCCTGTGGTAATATAATTAACCAGGTAAACCGTGTTTACCGAAATAATGGCGGCGGAGCGTTTGCCTTGATCTGGACCAGCAGTGAGTCCGAAGACACGCGTAGTCTGGCCTGGGGTGATTATGACAACGACGGACTGCTTGATCTTGCGGCAGGCAACTATGCCCAGGTAAACCGTATTTATAGAAATAATGGCAATAATACTTTTGTTTCTGTGTGGACAAGCGCTGAAACAGAAAATACACGCAGTCTCATATGGGGAGATTACGACAACGACGGCGATTTGGATCTTGCCTGCGCGAACGATTTACAGACCAATCGCGTATACCGCAACAATGGTGACGGCTCATTCTCCCCAATTTGGAATAGTCCGGATGCCGAGGAAACCTACACCATGTTCTGGGGAGATTACGACAACGACGGCGATTTGGATCTCTCCTGCGCGAATGACGGACAGACGAATCGCGTATACCGCAACAATGGCGACAACACCTTTACCTCTATATGGAACAGCCCCGAGACGGAAAATTCAGGCAACTTTACCTGGGGCGACTACGACAACGACGGCGATCTGGATCTTGCCTGCGGCAACGCCTATCACGCCAGGCGTGTTTATAGAAATAATGGTGACGCAACATTTAGCTCTATTTGGAGCAGTCCCGAAATAGAATCCTCAGGAAGCCTGTTCTGGATTGATGCTGACAACGACGGTGACCTGGATATCATCAATGGTAGTAATGACAGCAACGATAAACGCCTGCGCCTTTATCGCAACATGTACGCCGAGTATAATACAGTAAATTCCACGCCCGTGGCTCCCGCAAACCTTACTGAAGTTTATAGTTCCGCAAACCATACCGTTGAACTGCGCTGGGATGCCGGAAGCGACGCCGAAACGGCCGTGGCTGACGGCCTTTATTACGAAGTCCGTGTAGGTTCGGACATAGCCGTGCCAAACGGTATAGTCAGCGGCGAGTACGGTTCGCCGCTTATGGGGAACCATATAAGGCCCAAGACCGGAGCCTCCCAGCTTGGGTATAGTTTAAACACAGCCCGTTTACGCGACGGCGTCACCTATTACTGGAGCGTAAGAACAATAGATACCGGCTTGCGCAAGAGCAGTTGGACAACAACAGCTGATTTCTTTATCCAGGACGCACCGGGCGATATAACAACACTTACAGCGGTCAAGTCCGGGCAGATAAGTCTTTCCTGGACAGCGCCTGCCGCAAACGGATACAATGTAAACACCGGCACGGCAAGCTACTACCAGCTGCAATATTCAACGGTATCGCCGTTTGCCTGGGGTGATTCAAGAAACACCGTGTGGGCAGTCAATCGCTCGGTGACGGGCTTGTGTGGCAAACCGGAAACCGAGATGATAACGGGATTAAAACCCGAGACAAGCTATTATTTTGCTATTCGCACCTTTGACGCTAACGGCAATTACGGAATTTCAAACATATCCACGGCAACGGCCGGAGCCTTTTATTCGGCGTGGATAAGTACCGAAACAGAGAATACTTCAAATATTGCCTGGGGTGACTACGATAACGACGGTGACTTGGATATGGTCTGTGCTAATGTAAATCAGTATGACCGCGTTTATCAAAACAACGGCAACGGAACATTTACCTCGGTTTGGAACACACCGGATATGTTGGCCACCTTTGGCTGTTCATGGGGGGATTATAATAATGACGGATACCTTGATTTAGCTTTAGGCCATTATTCCGGAAGTCAACCGCTGAAAGTTTATAAAAATAACGGCAATTCCACCTTTACCAATATCTGGAGCGGTTCTAATGAAAGTATTCGTGAGACCGCCTGGGGAGACTACGATAATGACGGTGACCTTGACATTGCCTGTGCGAGATATAATCTTTCAAATAGGGTTTACCGCAACAACGGTGACGGCACATTTTCTGCTGTCTGGGACAGCGCGGATGTTTCTAATCACGAATCTTTATTCTGGGGCGACTACGACAATGACGGCGATCTTGACCTGGCGAGTGCCAGCACAAGTGAGATACCGAGGGTTTATAGAAATGACGGCGATAACATATTTTCTCCGGTTTGGTCAGGAACGGGCGGTTCATGGACTTTTTCATGGGGAGATTTTGATAATGACGGCGATCTTGACATTGCAATTGGTCATAACAGCGCAAAGAGAGTTTACCGAAATGATGGTGGCTCAACATTTAATCAGGTTTGGATAAGCCCTGATACTGATTTTACAGGCTCTGCGGCCTGGGGCGACTACAATAATGACGGTTATCTTGACCTGCTTTATGCGAACAGTAGTAATTACGGCAAACGCGTTTATCGCGGCAATGGCGACGGGACATTTAGCTCAATGTGGGTTTCGCCTGAACTTGACAGCAATGTGTTTGCTGTTTGGGGCGACTACGACAATGACGGCGATCTTGATTTCGCTTGTGCGAATAACGGCGCAAACCGCCTCTATCGCAACATGTATGCCGAGTTCAGTACCATAAATTCCACGCCCGTGGCTCCTGCAAACCTTACTGAAGTTTATAGTTCCGCGAACCATACAGTTGAATTGCGCTGGACAGCCGGAAGCGATGCCGAGACGGCTGTTGCCGATGGTCTGTATTATGAGGTTCGTGTAGGCTCGGACATTGCAGTGCCAAACGGTATAGTCAGCGGCGAATACGGTTCGCCGCTTATGGGGAACCACATAAGGCCCAAGACCGGAGCCTCCCAGTTAGGGTTTAGTTTAAACACAGCTCGCCTGCGTGACGGTGTCACCTATTATTGGAGCGTAAGAACAATTGATACCGGCTTACGCAAGAGCAGTTGGACAACAACAGCGGATTTCTTTATCCAGGACGCACCGGGTGATATAACATCGTTGACAGCGGCGAAGTCCGGGCAGATAAGGCTTTCCTGGATAGCGCCTGCCGCAAACGGATACAATGTAAACACCGGAACGGCAAGCTACTACCAGATACAGTATTCAACGGTATCGCCGTTTGCCTGGGGCGATTCGCGAAATACCGTATGGGCTGTCAACCGCTCGGTGACGGGCTTATGCGGCAAACCCGAAACCGAGATGATAACGGGGCTTAAACCCGAAACAAGCTACTATTTCGCCATAAGAACCTTTGACGCTAACGGAAATTACGGTATTTCAAACATATCCACGGCAACGGCCGGCGCGTTTTATTCGGTATGGAGCAGCACTGAAACGGTAAACTCGCTAAGCGCAGCCTGGGGTGATTATGACAATGACGGTGATCTGGATATAACCTCGGGGGATAGCGGATATGTAAGTCGTATATACAGAAATAACGGGAATGGCACATTTATCTCTATATGGAATACCCCACAGTCAAAAATAACAGCCAGCATAGCTTGGGGTGACTATGACAATGATGGCGATTTGGATTTGTTACTTGGCAACTATAGTTCCGACGCCAACTATCTGTACAGAAACAATGGTGATGGTACATTCACATCTGTGTGGAACACTGCTGAAACAGAAGAAACGAGAAGCGTTGACTGGGGAGATTACGACAACGACGGTGACCTTGATATAGCCTGCGGCAATAGCTATCAGACGAATCGCGTTTACCGAAACAATGGTAACGACACATTTACCTCAGTTTGGAATAGTGTTGAAACTGATAACACTATGTGTATTGCCTGGGGAGATTACGACAACGACGGCGACTTGGACCTTGCCTGTGGGAATGGCTGGCAGCCCAATCGTGTTTACCGAAACAATGGCGACAACACATTCAGTGCAATATGGAATAGCGCAGAGACTGAAGATACGAGTAGTATGACCTGGGGCGACTACGACAACGATGGCGACCTGGACCTTGCCTGCGGGAACGATGGACAGACGAATCGCGTGTACCGAAACAATGGTGACGGCACATTCAGCTCAATATGGAATAGTGCCGAGCTTGAAGACACGCGAAGTGTAGTTTGGGGAGATTACGACAACGACGGCTATCTTGATTTGGCTGCCGGAAATTCTGGAAATCAGATGGATCGCGTTTACAGAAATAACGGCAATGAAACATTTACAGCTATTTGGGGTGGTTCCAAAACAGAACCCACAAATTGCATTGTCTATGGAGATTACGACAATGATGGTGACCTTGATTTAGCGTGTATTGCAAACGGTACCAACCGCGTTTATCGCAACATGTACGCCGAGTATAATACTGTAAATTCCACGCCCGTGGCTCCCGCAAACCTTACTGAAGTTTATAGTTCCGCGAACCATACCATAGAACTGCGCTGGGATGCCGGAAGCGACGCCGAGACGGCTGTTGCCGATGGTTTGTATTACGAAGTTCGTGTAGGTTCGGACATAGCCGTGCCAAACGGTATAGTCAGCGGCGAATACGGCTCGCCGCTTATGGGTAACCACATAAGGCCAAAGACCGGAGCCTCCCAGTTGGGGTATAGTCTGAACACAGCCCGACTGCGCGACGGCGTCACCTATTACTGGAGTGTAAGAACAATAGATACCGGCTTACGCAAGAGCAGTTGGACAACAACAGCTGATTTCTTTATCCAGGATGCACCGGGCGATATAACAACACTTACAGCGGCGAAGTCCGGACAGATAAGGCTTTCCTGGACCGCGCCTGCCGCCAATGGCTACAATGTAAACACCGGAACGGCAAGCTACTATCAAATTCAGTATTCCACGGTATCGCCGTTTGCCTGGGGCGATTCGCGAAATACCGTTTGGGCGGTAAACAGATCGGTGACGGGCTTGTGCGGCAAGGCAGAGACCGAGATGATAACAGGGCTTAAACCCGAAACAAGCTATTATTTCGCCATAAGAACCTTTGACGCTAACGGCAATTACGGCATTTCAAATATATCCACGGCCACGGCAGGAGCATTTTATTCGGCGTGGAACAGTGCTGAGCTTGAGCAGACATATTCAATGGCCTGGGGCGATTATGACAACGACGGCGACCAGGATTTAGCCTGCGGGAATTCTGGTCAAACAAATCGTGTGTACAGAAACAACGGGGACTCAACTTTTACATCAATATGGAACAGTGCCGAGCTTGAATCTACTACCAGTGTCGCCTGGGGTGACTACGACAACGATGGAGACCTTGACCTTGCCTGCGGAAATAATGGTCAGACAAACAGGGTTTACCGAAACAATGGTAATGACACATTCAGTTCAATTTGGAACAGCCCCGAGACCGAACAAACATATAGTATAGCGTGGGGCGACTACGACAACGACGGCGACCTGGACCTCGCCTGTGGTAATAGTAATCAGACTAATCGCGTTTACCGGAACAATGGTGACAACACATTTAGCTCAATATGGGGTAGCGCTGAACTTGAAAACACCAAGAGTATGGCTTGGGGTGACTACGACAACGATGGTGACCTTGATCTTGCCTGTGGAAATGCTGATCAAACTAACCGGGTTTACCGAAACAATGGTAATGACACATTCAGTTCAATATGGAACAGCGTAGAGACTGAAGGTACGAAAAGCGTTGCCTGGGGAGATTATGATAATGACGGAGATCTGGATTTATCATCGTCAGGTGGGACTAGCGGACAACCTAACAGAATTTATAGAAACGATGGCAACGACACTTTTGTCTCTGTGTGGAGCAGTCCCGTAGGGCATGATAATTTTTGTTTATCTTTCGGAGACTATGATAATGACGGTGACCTTGATTTAGCATGTGGTGTTGGGTCTTATCTAAGCAAGCCAAATCTTGTGTATCGTAATAATGGAAATGGAACATTTACGACAATTTGGAGCAGCCCTCAATCAGAAGTGAGTAATAGTGTTGCCTGGGGCGACTATGACAATGACGGCGATTTGGATATGGCTTGCGGTAACTTGGGTAAATCAAATAGCATTTATCGAAACATGTACGCCGAGTATAATACAGTAAATTCCACGCCGGTGGCGCCCGCAAACCTTACCGAGGTGTACAGTTCCGCGAACCATACAGTAGAACTGCGCTGGGATGCCGGCAGCGACGCCGAGACTACGGTTGCCGACGGCCTGTATTACGAGGTGCGTGTCGGTTCAGCTCTTGCCGTGCCAAACGGCATAGTCAGCGGCGAGTACGGCTCGCCGCTTATGGGGAACCACATAAGGCCCAAGACCGGAGCCTCACAACTTGGATATAGCTTAAACACAGCCCGTTTACGCGACGGTGTCACCTATTATTGGAGCGTAAGAACAATAGATACCGGCTTACGCAAGAGCAGTTGGACAACAACAGCTGATTTCTTCATACAGGACGCGCCGGGTGATATAACAACGCTTACAGCGGCCAAGTCCGGGCAGATAAGGCTTTCCTGGATAGCGCCGGCCGCTAACGGATACAATGTAAACACCGGAACGGCAAGCTACTACCAAATACAATATTCCACATATACGCCGTTTGTGTGGGGCGATTCGCGAAACACCGTGTGGGCAGTCAACCGCTCGGTGACGGGCCTATGCGGCAAACAAGAGAGTGAGATGATAACCGGCTTAAAACCCGAGACAAGCTACTATTTCGCCATACGCACCTTTGATGCCAACGGCAACTACGGCATATCAAACATATCAACTGCAACTGCCGGCGCGTTTTATCTGTTGTGGAATACAGAAGCTATTAAAAACACGGAATCAATTGTTTGGGGTGACTACGATAACGATGGCGACCTTGATTTTGCGGTTGGAAATTGGGGCCAGCCAAAACAAGTGTATCGCAATGACAGCAACGCGACATTTCCTCTTGTCTGGAGCAGCGCGGAGAGCGAACAGATATATTATTTAGCCTGGGGCGACTGTGACAACGACGGCGACCTTGATTTGGCTTGTGCTAATTACAACCAGGCAAAGCGTGTTTATCGCAACAATGGCGGCGACACATTTAGCTCAATTTGGAACAGCACTGAGATTGAGAGCACCACAAGCATAGCCTGGGGCGACTGTGACAACGACGGCGATTTGGATCTGTTCTGCGGGAATCTTGGTCATGGCAACCGTGTTTATCGCAACAACGGTAATGCAACATTTGAATCCGTTTGGCAGGCTTCTGTTGTTGAACCATCCTATGAGATTGCGTTGGGAGATTATGACAACGATGGATATTTGGATTTTGTTTGCGGGACACAATTCGGCGGCAATCCGATTTATAGAAATAATCACGATAACACATTTTCTGTAATTTGGGATGCATCGTCATTTGATACAAAGAGCATGGTATGGGGGGATTACGACAACGACGGGGATCTGGATCTCGCCTGCGGGAATAATGGTTATAACCGGGTTTACCGCAACGATGATGGCGATAACTTTGTTTCAGTCTGGGTCAGCCAACTTAATGAAGGTACCATTAGGGTGTCTTGGGGTGACTATGACAATGACGGTGATCTGGACTTGGCTTGCGCAAACGCTGGAAATCAGACCAATCGTATTTACAGAAACAATGGGAATGAAACATTTAGCTCAATCTGGAACAGTCCTGAGACAGATACTTCCACAAGTTTTGCCTGGGGCGATTACGACAATGACGGTGACATAGACCTCATTGCGGGTAATTATGGCCAGGTCAGCCGAGTTTACCGCAACATGTACGCCGAGTATAATACAGTAAATTCCACGCCGGTGGCGCCCGGCGGGCTTACCGCGTCCACAAGCAGTTATATGCATTTGTTTACATGGAACGCGGCAAGCGACACCGAAAGTTCCGCGGCTTCGCTATACTACAATGTCAGGGTAGGCACAGCTTCCGGCTTAAACGGCGAAGTGTCCGGCAAAGACAGCTCGCCGCTTATGGGCAACTATCTGCGCCCTAAAGTAAACGGAAGCCAGCTTGGCGTAAAAGTATCGCTTACCGGCGAAACCTCGTATTACTGGTCGGTACAGACAATTGATACGGGACTGCGAAAAAGCACCTGGTCGGCGGAACAGGTGTGTTATTTTGATATTCCGCCGGTTGGCATAACCAACCTGACAGCCCTTGCCGGAAACGGAAGCATAACGCTGAAATGGACCGCGCCCGGTAACGACGGCCCCTACAATAGCAATGCCGGCGGGAAATACACCGTTAAATACACAACCTCGGGCGCCATAGACGACGAAACGAAGTTTACAAACGCATCGTTATATGTAAGCACCTGGACACCGATAACCCAGGGCCTCTACGAGTCGCAGGCCCTAACCGGCCTTAACGAGGGGACCTACTATTTCAGCGTTAAAACGCAGGACGCGAAGGGAAACCTCTCGGTTCTGTCTAACAGCGACGCTTATGCCATTTCCGCGGGATCAATAAGTTTAGTGGCTTTTGCGACCAGCTCGCAGACGGTTGTAGCGGGCCTTCAGTCCGCGGTAATGACTCTACAGCTGCGGGATCAGTACAACAACGCTGTAAACGCCAAGAATGACACGCAGATAAACCTCGGTTCAACCTCCGGCGGAGCTGATTTTTCTTCTGACGGAGCGGTCTGGGGCGTGGCATCGCTTACTATACCTACCGGCTCAAACAGCGTAAATTTCTATTACAAGGATACCGTAACAGGGTATCCGCTTCTTACCGCAACGCCGTCGGGCGAAACCTGGACGCCGGCAACCCAGAGCGTTACGATAACAAACGACTCGGCAAACCATTTTACGGTCACCTATTCGGGCGATGTACAGGTGCTGGCCTCAAAATCGTTTATCGTGACCGCCTACGACCAGTACAACAACATAGCCAGGGATTATACCGGCACAGCGGATTTTGTCTGTGTTACCGGCAGCGCCACTATAACGCCTTCCTCGCATACCTTTACCTCCGGCGACCTGGGGATTTACACGGTTTCGGTCTATGATAACCGCGTTGAAAGCGTGCAGGTAAAGTCCACGGACCGCGCGACGCCTTCCATAACAGGAACCAGTTCCGCGCTCTGGTTTAACGGAACCTATGTTTCCGGTGTGTATCAGATAATAGCCTCAGAGGTTTCACAGAGCCAGGTTGACGCGCCGATTTTGAGGTTTGACCTGAAAGCCTCAAGCGGGACCTCGGCGCTGACCAGGATAAAGTTAGACCTTACCGGCAGCGCGGTAAGCGCCGATGTTGCCCGAGTGAACATTTACCGCGATAACGGCAACGGGAACTTTGTGCCGGCAGAGGATGTGCTTATCGGCTCAAACACCTTCTCGGGCGGCACGACAACAGTGAATGTTTCCACCGAGACGCTTAACTCGTCGCTTAAAATATATTATGTGGCCTACGACCTGGCCAGCGGCGCGACGGTTGACTCTACGATAGGCGCGCGGATTAACACGATATCGTATTTTACTTTCACAAGCGGCCTGCCTATGGGCATAAACTACATACCCGTGTTGTCGTCAACAGCGGCGATTATCGGCACCCCCCGTGTTGTGACAGTAAATCCCACCGATACGCCGCCGGCGGGCAACGAGGTAATTCAGGGGCAGAACAATGTAAGCATTCTGCGTCTTGAAATGTTTACCGACCTTGGCGCCGTGACCTGGCAGCAGGCGCGCGTAAACAAGAAAGGAACCTGCGCCGACGCCGATATAAGCCGCATAGGTCTGTGGCGCGACAATAACAGCGACGGGCTGTTCCAGAACAACTTTGACACATTCCTCTCTTCGGGCGCGCTCAGCGCGGGCTCGGTATATCTGGCGGTCAACGATTCCATTGAAATCAGCACGAAAACATATTTCTTTGTCGCTGATATATCGCCGAGCGCGGGCACCGAGGTTTCGTTTGGCCTTGAATGCACCCAGAACAGCTACTTTACGGTAAACTCGCCGCACCTGGTTTCCAACGCTACATTCCCTATAACCTCAAGCACCAGCACCATAAAACCTACAACCGATATTCTGACCGTAACGGCCCAGGACAAAGCGCCCACGGACTCCATACAGGGCACAACAAATGTGGAGATGCTAAAACTAACGCTTAGCGTAAACGCCAACGGCGTTATCTGGACGGGCTTGAAGCTGGACCGCACCGGCACGGCAACAGACAGCGATATTTCAGCTATTAAAGTGTTCTACGATTCCAACGCCGACGGCATTTTCCAGTCCACCGACACTTTGGTCAGCAACGGAAACGATTTATTTATTTCGGGTTCCGCCAACCTTATACTTGCCTCGCCCCAGACAATATTGTCCGGAGCCAATAAAACATACTTTGTCGCGCTTAATATCGCGGCGGGCGCCACGCTGTCAAACACCGTGGGTTTAAGCCTCGCGACTTCAAACTATTTCGTGCTTTCCGCGCCCGACTACACCGCCTCAACCAATTTCCCTATAGCTAATGTGACTCCGACAAACATAACCGAGTACGCCGACACTGTTGTCGTGGTATCAAGCAACGCCGCTCCAGCCGGTGCAAACCAGAGCGAAACGCTTTCCATGCTGTGGCTTAAGATGTCAACCTCGTATTCCAACGCTACGCTGACAAATATTAGAATTGACCGTTTCAGCTCAGCTTCCGACAGCGATGTTAAATCCGTTTCCATAAGGCGCGACCTGAACGGCAACGGCGTCAACGATGTCGGCGACCAGACCATAAGCTCCGGCAACGATGTTTTCTCGGACAACACGGTTAACATAGCTCTTACTACCCAGCAGACAATTAACACAAGCACGCAGACCTATTTTGTGGTTGTTGTCCTGAGCTCAAGCGTTCCTCCGGCTTCAACACTTGGCGTAAGGCTGATTTCAAAAGACTATGTTACGGTTAACGCGCCCAATGTTGTTTCCACCTCAGGGTTCCCGCACACATCTTCGCTTGTGACTATAGCCGAGCCGCCCTCGGTTGTGACGGTCATACCGGAAAACCTTATGCCGGCGGCGGTTTCGCAGGGCGATACTCTTGTGCCGGTACTAAAAATGGTGCTCCAGGCTAACCAGTATAACGCTACGCTCAGGAGCATAAGGCTTAATCTTTCCGGCACCGGCGCTTACAGCGATATAAGCCATGTAAAGATTTATAAGGATAATAACGCGAACTTTTCGTTTGACCCGGCCTCGGACCTGCTTATTTCGGGAGGCTCGGACAGCTTTGACGCCACAAAGATTGTGACCGTCACACTTACGCCGTCGCAGACGGTGACAACCAGTTCCTGCGCGTATTTCGCGGTTTACGATATAAGCGAAACCGCGTCCAATTCAACCGTCGGAGCGACGCTTTCAAGCGAGGGATATTTTACCTTTGACAGCCCCGACGCGGCAGGTTCCGCTAACTTCCCGATAAATTCTTCGCTTGCCACGATAAATGCCACAGTTGACACGCTGGCTGTTACGCCCGTTGACGCCGCTCCCCCGTCGGTTATCCAGGCCGATACTAATAAGCCGCTTATCCGCATGAGCCTTGTCACCGACAACCGCCAGGTAGTCTGGACCGCTCTTAGAGTTAAACTCGGCGGAACCTGCTCGGACGGCGATATCGCCGGCGTTAAAATATACCTTGACGCCGACGCTGATAATACGCTTATAGTAAGTTCGGATACACTGCTGAGCCCGTCCTTCGGGTTTGCCGGCGGGTTTGCAGATATTACGCTTGCAAGCCCCGAGACTCTCTCTACAGTCTCAAAAACATATTTCATTGCCGCCGACATCAGCCAGACGGCCTCGGCGGGAGCTACCGTCGGCATAGTCAGCTCCGGCACATATTTTACGGTAATCTCGCCGGACCTTGTGGCGCCCGTCGGCTTTAACTCCACCCCGGCAACTGTGATAGAACAACCTGACACTGTAACGGCCTCAAGGGTGAACCTTGCCGGTTCTACGGTTGACCAGGACAAACAGAACGCTCCCTTCCTGAAACTTAATATGGCAACCGATCACGACAGCGCCCCAATGACAAGCATCAGGATTTATAAAACCGGAACTTTAAGCGATGCCCTGATTAAAGCCGTCAAAATATATTATGACGCCGACGGGAATAGTACCCTGGATACCGCGAAGGATTCTCTTGTATCAAGCGGAAGCGATGTTTTTGGCTCAAGCCAGTGCGTCCTGGCGCTGACAGCCCAGCTTATCGGCGCGGCTTCAAAGGGGTACTTCGTTGCTCTTGACATTGATGCCAACGCCACGGTCGGCGCTACGGTCGGTGTCAGGCTTTTAAGCAGTTCTTATATTACCATTACAAGCCCTGATACGATGTCGGCGTCTAACTTCCCGCTTGAGTCAAACCTTTCCACAGTTCGCGATATTCGCACCCCCTTAACCCCGGAGGTTTTTGACGAGGGCGATTATACTTATGACTTTGAGCATATAAGGGCCTCCTGGACCTCTTCGGTTATCTCGGGAACTATTACAGACAGCCGGTTTGCCGTCGGCACAACTTCAAACACAACCGATGTCGTCGCCTGGACTACAAACGGCACCGAGGCAAACATCAGCGTAAACGGGCTGGGCCTTAAAAATGAGAAAACATATTTCGTTCTGGTTAAAGCCAAGAGCAACTATGGTTTATGGAGTGAGGTCGGCGTCAGCGACGGCATAACGGTTGACCTGGTGGAGCCGAGAGTAAATTCAAAGCCGGAAATTATAAAAGGCAGGGATACGCTTGTGATTAATTTTCCGGCCGTGACGGTTGGTACTTCTAGCATAACATGCTATGAGTTGCAGGAACGGCAGGGAGTGTATCCGAGGTGGATAACGGTATCAACAAAAACCTTTGATTCGCCTGCTTCTACGGCAAGAAAAAAGGCGCTCGGAATTTTCGCGGCGAGCCAGGACCTGAGCGTGACTTTCACGAACAAGGCACCAAGCACCTACTTCTACCGCGTGAGGGCTTTAAACGGCGCGGGCAAATGGTCCGAGTTCAGCGAGGCCGCGCGCGTGGTCTTCGGGCTTTTATCGGACAATGTTATAAGCGAAGTCTCAAATTATCCAAATCCGTTTGATTCGCGAAAGGAAACCTCGGTAATACTCTACAATCTTAATCAGGATACTGATGTGGATTTAAAAATTTATAGTTTGTTCGGCTCGCTTGTGCGCTCCATGCATTTTGCTTCCGGCGCTGAAGGCGGCTGGGCCGGCAGTAACGAAATTAAATGGGACGGAAAAGACGACAACGGCAGTTTCGTAAGCCACGGCGGTTATATCGCGCTGATTACTGCCAAGAACAAAGGCAATAATAATATTGTAAGGCACAAGATAGCCGTGATACATTGATTATTTGGTCTGTCATTCCTGCAAAAGCAGGAATCCAGAATTAAAAGTTCTTTCAAAAAGAAACAAAGTCGCGGGGCTGCTGCCCCTGCACCCCGTTCTAACTTTCTTTGGGTGCGCAAAGAAAGTTAATAAAGAAACGCACCCCTAAGGCTATTCGTTTGAAATATTTCGGCACCTGCGGAACTCGCCCGCCAAAAGACCGGCGGACTCAGACAGTCCTCGCTGAAATCCCCGAAATA